>Ga0214471_10000661_pt1 | contig 28276 bp, 25 predicted proteins | sample RVTome_5_FD_207665 | JGI IMG/M metagenome (GOLD analysis project Ga0214471, IMG submission 207665) | Soil microbial communities from uranium-contaminated site in the Upper Colorado River Basin, Wyoming, United States - RVT142D155 | ecosystem: Environmental > Terrestrial > Soil > Contaminated >... | reverse complement strand
CTGACAACGATGTGCTGGTTCCACCACCAGGTCTGCGTGCACGGGATGGGCCTCGAACTCGCCCCCGACTCGCCGCCACAACGACGCCGCTTCCAACGAGCCCTACCCCGAGGACCCGACCCACCCTGAGCCGAGGCGCGCTCACCCCCTCTCCATGTGAAGCTGTTTGCTGCCCGGATCATGCCAGGTACATGTGGCTCGATCGCGATGCCTCGACGGTGCTCGGCCATCGCCGTGTGTCTCGAGGCGCGCTCGGCTTGCGGCACCGTGCGGTCGGGCCGGGTGGCCGAGCTGGTGCCGGCCTCGGCGTGGACGCCGATAGGAGCGGCGACGCTCATCGACTGCCCAGCTGACGGGACTGTCTCACACGCCCTCGATGACGACTTCGTCGGCATGGGCGGCGAGGGCGGCGAGATCGTTCCGGTCCGACGTCAAGACCGACCCACCGGGCTCCGCCAGGGCCACGACGATGGCATCAACGGCAGAGCCTCGTTGCGCCCGCGTCCTGAGGTAGGCCGCACGGCGTGCCAGCGGCTCGGGGACGTCCTCGATGACCTCGCACGTCTTCAGGAGCCGGTTGGCTGGTGGGCGCTCGACCCCACGAACACCGAGCCGGTCGGCGAGCGTCACGCCAAGATCGGCCATGGCCGCGACTACGACGACGTCCAACCGCTGCGCGGCGTGTACCACGGCAAACCCGAACACGGCCTCGGTGTCACCGTTCAGATCACCCGGGAGCGCTTGTCGGCCGCCGCCGAGCAATAGCCCGTCGCCGACCAAAGCGTCGGCGCCACCTCACCCACCTGCGGAGTTGCCGAGCAATGACGCTGCCTCGCGTGCGGCGGGCCGGGATAGGCACCTGATTGCGCCGGTACGATGGAGCGATCGGGCGGGGCCGAGCAGGGAGGACCGGTGGCTGGTCGGACGGCAATCGACGTGATCGGCAACACGCCGGTCGTGCAGCTTCGCAAGGTGGTGCCGCCGGGGGCGGCCGATGTCCTCGTCAAGCTCGAGTGGTTCAACCCGACCGGCTCGTACAAGGACCGGATGGCGCTCGCCATGGTCGAGGAGGCGGAGAAGCGGGGCGACCTGCGGCCAGGGATGACCGTCGTCGAGTACACCGGCGGCAGCACCGGGTCGTCGCTGGCGTTCGTATGCGCCGTCAAGGGCTACCGGTTCGAGGTTGTCTCGTCCGACGTCTTCGCCGCCGAGAAGCTGCGCACGATGACCGCGTTCGGCGCCGACCTCGTCATCGAGCCCGGCATCGGCAGCGTGATCACGCCCGACCTCGTGCCCAGGATGATGGTTCGGGCAGGCGAGCTGGCCGCCAAGCCCGGTAGGTACTTCACCAACCAGATCCTCAACACAGACGCGCTGGTCGGGTACCGCAAGGTCGGCGAGGAGCTGCTCGCCCAGGTCGACGGGCCGATCGACGTGTTCTGTGCCGCCGCCGGAACGGCCGGGCTCGTCATGGGGGTGGCGTATGCGTTGCGCGATGGCGGCTCTCAGGCACGGATCGTGGCCTTCGAGCCGGCGTCGTCGCCCGTCATCTCCGGCGGGGACGCCGGACCCCACAAAGTGGAGGGGATCGGCATCGGCTTCGTGCCCCCGCTTCTCGACCGCGACCTTCTCGACGAGGCGCGTCCCGTCGACGAAGCCGAGGGGCGGGCGATGTCGCGGCGCCTCGCCGCCGAGGAGGGGATCCTGGCCGGCATATCCAGCGGGCTGAACGTCGCCGGGGCGGTCCGCATCGCCGCCGAGTTGGGCGCAGGCCACACGGTGGTGACGGTGGCCGTTGACACCGGGCTGAAGTACCTCGGCGGCGACCTGTTCACCTGACCGCCGGGTGTGCGACCGGGCTAGCGTGCGTGGCGTCACGGTCGCATTGCACAGGAGGGGCGGCTCATGGCTGCACCGGGGTTCAGGGTCACGTACGCCACCATGTCCGCCGACGACGAGGCACTCCACGCCGCCTACGACGACGGGATCGCCGAGGCACGGAAGGGCCTGGGCCAGACCCATCCCTTCGTCGTCGACGGTGCGGAGCGCACCGGCGCCCGCACACATCGGGAGTTGTCGCCCGTCGACGACGAGATTGTGATCGGCGAGTTCGCCCAGGGCACGCCGGCAGACGTCGACGATGCCGTGTCGGCTGCCAGAGCCGCCGCCCCGCTGTGGGCGGCGACACCCTGGCAGGAGCGGGTGGCGACCCTCGACCGGGCCGCCGACCTCATCAGCGAGCGCCGCTTCCCGCTGGCGGCCACGATGGCCTTCGAGGTGGGCAAGAACCGGCTGGAAGCGCTCGGCGACGTCGAGGAGTCGGCCGACCTCATCCGCTACTACTGCCACGAGATGGAGGAGCACGAAGGGTTTCGCATGCCGATGAACCGGCTGAGCCCGCAGGAAGAGACCCGCGACGTCATGCGGCCGTTCGGGGTGTGGGCGGTCATCAGCCCGTTCAACTTTCCGATGGCGCTGGCCGCCGGACCGGTAGGGGCCGCCCTGGCCGCCGGCAACACAGTGGTGCTCAAGCCCTCGAGCGCCGGAGCCCTCTCCGGCCTGCTGCTGGCACGGGCCTTGTACGACGCCGGGGTGCCGGCGGGGGCGTTCCACGTCATCACCGGGTCGGGCGGGGAGGTGGGCGACGCCATGGTGAACCACGCCGGCGTCGACGGCATCACCTTCACCGGCTCCTACGAGGTCGGCATGGACATCTACCGCGGCTTCTCCGGCCGCTACCCGAAACCCGTGGTGTGTGAGATGGGCGGCAAGAACCCGGCCATCGTGTCGGACCGGGCCGACCTGGAGGAGGCCGCAGAGGGCATCATGCGGTCGGCGTTCGGTTTCGGGGGCCAGAAATGCTCGGCGGCGTCGCGGGCATATGTCGCCCGATCCGTGTACGACGAGTTCCTCGATCTCCTCGCCGACAAGACAGCGGCCATCGAGATCGGGAACCCGTTGGAGCGCGGCGTCTACCTCGGACCCGTGATCGACGCCACGGCCGTGGGACGCTTCGAGGAGGCGGTGGCGCAGGCCGAGAACACCGGCAGAGTCGTAGTGGGCGGGTCGGTGCTCGCCGACGGCGACCGCGTCAGGGGCAACTACGTCGAGCCGACTGTGGTGGAGGCTCCGGCAGAATCGTGGTTGTGGCGGCGAGAGTTGTTCGTGCCCTTCCTCGCCGTGGCGCCGATCGACTCGGTGGACGAGGGCATCGCCAAGGCCAACGACACCGAATACGGGCTCACCGCAGGGTTCTTCAGTGAGGACCCGTACGAGGTGGAGCGCTTCCTCGACGCCATCCACGCCGGAGTCGTGTACGTCAACCGGAGGGCGGGCGCCACCACCGGGGCCTGGCCGGCGGTGCAGCCGTTCGGCGGGTGGAAGGGGTCCGGCACCAGTGGCAAGTCTGGTGGCGGGCCGTACTACCTGGCGCAGTACCTGCGCGAGCAGTCCCAGACCATCGTGCTGGCGGAGCCTGCAATCGTGCAGGCGGAGCCTGCACGCGTGGTCGACTGAGGTCGCAGTGGCCGTCCCCCCACCCGCCTCCCGGCACCTGTTCAGACGGGCGGAGGCGCCCTTGGTCGCCGCCCGGGCGGAGGGCTGCTGGGTGGCGGACGCCGCAGGGAACCGTTACCTCGACGGCGCCGGCGGGGCCATCGTCGTCGGGATCGGACACGGCGACGAGCGGGTGGTCGCCGCCATGGCCGATCAGGCACGCCGGCTGGCCTACGTCCATGCCGCCACCTTCACGACGGAGGCGATGGAGCGTTACGCCGACGACCTGGCGCCGTACGTCCCGGTCGACGACGTCAGGGCCTACCCGGTGAGCGGCGGCGCCGAGGCTGTCGAGACCGCCCTCAAGCTGGCCCGCGCCTACCACGTGGCCCGGGGAGAGCCCGGCCGCGACGTGCTGGTGGCGCGGGCAGGCTCGTATCACGGCAACTCGCTCGGCGCTCTCGACGTGTCGGGCCGCGTGTCGCTCCGGGCGCCGTACCTGCCGTGGCTGGGCAGAGCCGTCCACGTCCCTCACGTGAGCGAGTACCGCTGCCCGGCGGCCACTCATCCCGACCGGTGCGGTGAGTGGCACGCCGCCGAACTGGAGCGCACCATCGTCGACCTCGGAGCGGGACGGGTGGCGGCGTTCATCGGGGAGGCGATCGGCGGGGCCACGCTGGGGGCTGCGATCCCGCCTCCCGACTACTGGGCTGCCGTCGCCGAGGTGTGCCGCCGCCACGGGGTGTTGCTCGTGGTCGACGAGGTGATGACCGGCTTCGGACGCACCGGGCGCTGGTTCGGGATCGACCACTGGGGAGTGCGTCCGGACGTTGTCGTCGTCGGCAAGGGCGCCTCGAGCGGATACTGGCCCCTGGGGATCTGCCTCGCCTCGGGTGCGGTCCACGACGAGGTGATGGGTGGCGGCGGGTTCGTGCACGGAACAACGTTCTCTCACCACCCGGTGGGGGCCGCGGTCGCCCGAGCGGTGCTGGGGCGTATCGTCGAGCTCGACCTGGTGGAGGCGTCGGCCGCCACGGGGCGGCGTCTGCTGGGCGGGTTGCGAGACGCCCTCGGCGCCGAGCGCCACGTCGGCGACGTGCGCGGCCTCGGCCTGTTGGTCGCCGTCGAATTGGTCGCCGACCACGAGCGACGGACAGCCTTTCCGCGCAGCGTGCGGCTCGCCGAGCGGGTGGCCGCCGAGGCGCTGGCCCGCGGCCTGGTGGTCTACCCGTCGACCGGGTGCGCCGACGGGGTGGATGGCGACGTCGTGCTGGTCGGCCCGCCGCTCGTCATCTCGGACGACGAGGTGGACCTGCTCGTCGAGCGCCTGGCCGGGGCCGTCGGCGCCGCCATCACGTCCGTTGTGGGCGGCTGAGTCGCCTGCGGCGGGGCAGGTGGCTCAGCCCGGAGGCACCGCCCAGCAGGCGGCCCCGGCGGCGAGGTCGCCGGCCACCGGGCCGGGGTCGTCCGTCGGGCAGCGGGCCGCAACCTCAGGCGGCAGCGTCCCCGACTGGAGCAATGGGCACCGCGGATGGAAGCGGCACCCGCCCGGGATCCTGGCCGAGTCGGGGATCTCGCCGATGAGGATCTGCTGCTCCATCTCCCTGGTCTCGGGGACAACCGACAGCAGTGCCCTGGTGTAGGGGTGTTTCGGGTCGCTGAGGATCGCCTCCGTCGGGCCAGTTTCGACGATACGGCCCAGGTACATGACGGCCACCCGGTCTGCGATGTTCCACGCCAATCCCAGGTCGTGGGTGACCACCAGGATCGCCAGGCCGGTCTCGTCCACGAGGCGGCGCATCAGCGCCAGGATCTCGCCGCGGATGGAGGCGTCGAGGCTGGCCACCGGCTCGTCGGCGAGCAGCAGACGGGGCTCCATCACCATGGCACCGGCGATCACGACGCGCTGGCGCTGCCCACCCGAGATCTCATGGGGGTACATCGTGAGGAACCGTTCGGGTGGACGCAACCCGGCTCGCGACAGGGCCTCGGCGACCTTCTCCCGCTCGTCCTTGCCGTGGCGCCCGATGCGCAGGCCTTCGGCAACGATCTCGTAGATCGTCTGGCGCGGGTTGAGGGCGCCGGTCGGGTCCTGGAACACCATCTGCACGGCCGGGTCCGAGAACAGTGTCTGCACCGCCCGCCGGGTGGTGGCGTTCATCGGCCGGCCCTCGAGTCGGATCGCGCCCGCCGTGGTGCGCTGCAAGCCCTGGATCGCCCGGATCAGCGTGGTCTTGCCGGAGCCCGACTCGCCGACCAGCGCCAGCACCTCGCCGGCGAACATACGCAGCGATGCCCCGTCGACGGCCCGCGACCGGCCGAAGTGGACGTGGACGTCGTCGACCTCGACGAGCGGTGTCACACCAGGATGCACGCCGCTCTCCTCTCCGGTCCGGCGATGCGCAGCTCCGGCTCCGCATCGCGGCACCCGTCCTGGGCGAGGGGGCACCTGGGGTTGAACGGGCATCCCTGCGGCAGGTTTCCCGGGGTCGGCGGATCGCCCGCAAGGCCGGCGGGCGCCATGCGCGAACTGAGGTCGCCGATGGTCGGGAACGCCGCCGCCAGTCCTCTGGTGTAGGGGTGGGCGGCTTCGCCGAACACCTCCCAACTGGGTCCTTCCTCGACGATGCGCCCGGCGTACATGATGGCCAGGCGCTGGCAGGCATAGGTCAGAACCGAGAGGTCGTGGGTGATGAACAGCAGCGTGAGGTTGCGCTCCTGCTTGAGCTCGTCGAGCAGCGCCAGCACCTGGGCCTGGACCATCAGGTCGAGCGCCGTGGTGGGCTCGTCCGCGATCAGCAGGAGCGGGTCGCAGGCGAGGGCCATGGCGATGAGCACCCGCTGGCGTTGGCCTCCCGACAGCTCGTGCGGGTAGGAGTCGGCCCGGGCGCCCGGCAGGCCGACACGGCCCAGCAGCTCCACGGTGCGCCGCCTGGCTGCCTGCTCGGAGGATGCGGTGTCGTGCACGAGCATCGGCTCTGCGATCTGGCGGCCGACGGCCTGCACCGGGTTGAGGGCGTGGAGCGCTCCCTGGAAGACGATGGCTCCCGACGTCCAGCGAACGGCTCGCAACCCGCCCGGATTGAGCGAAAGCACGTTCTTGCCGCCGAGGACGACCTCGCCGGTCACCTCTGTGCCGACCGGGAGGAGCCGGAGCAACGAGTTCGCCAGGGTCGACTTGCCGCAGCCCGACTCGCCGGCGAGGCCCATCGACCCTCCGGCGTCGATTTCGAAGCTGACGCCGCGCACCGCAGGCACGCGGCTGCCGTCGTGGGTGGCGTACGTGATGTGGAGATCGCGCACCGAGAGCAGCGGCTCGCTCATCTCGCCCTGCTCAGCCTGGGGTTGGCGATCTCCTCCAACGTGCGACCGATCAGCGTGAAGGCCAGCACCACCACCAGGATGCCGAACCCGGCCGGGATGAAATACCACCAGGCGTTGCGCACCATGGCGCCGTTGACGAACGCCTCCTCGAGCGTCTTGCCCCACGACGCCGAGGAGGGATCGCCGAGGCCGAGGAACGAAAGGGTGGTCTCGGTCAGGATCGAGATCGGCACGGCCAGGGTGGCGTTGGCGAGGATGAGCCCGCTCACGTTGGGCAGGACGTGGTGCGCCACGATGTGGCTGCCCTTGGCCCCCAGCGACCGGGCCCGGTCGACGAACAGCCGCTGCTTGACGGTGAGTACCTGGGCCCGTACCAGCCTGGCCGTCGACGGCCACGACGTGATCCCGATGACGAAGATGATGATCCACACCGAGCGCCCCAGGACCGAGGCGAGCACGATCGCCAGCGGCAGGAACGGGATCACCAGGAACCACTCCGTGACGCGCATGAGGGCCCCGTCGGACCGTCCTCCGAGATACCCGGCGACGATGCCGATCACCGAGCCGATCAGGACCGTGAGCACCGTGGCGGCCAGCCCGACGAACAAGCTGACCCGCGACCCCCACACGAACTGGGCCCACACCGAACGGCGGATGTAATCGGTGCCGAGGGGCGGGTGGTCGAACGGGCTGGCCCATTGCGCGTTCCCCTCGGCTCTGGCGAACACCGGGTTGAGATCCCGCACGTCGGCGAGGAGCGGTGCGGCCAGCGCCACCAGGGCGAACACCGCCAGGACGCCCAACCCGATCATGCCCTGGCGTGAGCGACGGAACTGGCCCCACACCCTGGCGGCGGTTGCCCGGCGCCGCGCCATGGCGAGACTCGTCATGCTCCCTCCACCCTCGGATCGAGCCATGCATAGGTGAGGTCGGCGAGGAGGTTGAACAGGATCACCGCGGCGCTGAACAGCAGGAACAAGCCCTGCAGCATGGGCAGGTCGGGGCCGCGGATGGCATCCGCGGTCGCCTTGCCGAGACCCGGCCACGAATACACCGCCTCGACGGCAATCGCTCCCGACAACACGAAGCCGAGGTTGATCGCCGCCAACGTCACGACGGGGAGCAGGGCGTTGGGCACGGCGTGGCGATTGCGCACCATGGCGTCGCGCAAACCCTTGGCCCGTGCCACCGTCAGGTAGTCCTCGCCCATCACGTCGAGCAGCGAACTGCGGGTGACCAGCGTGTACTCACCGAGGTAGGCGAGCGTGAGGGTGAGGGCGGGGAGGAACAGGTGGTGTGCCTGGTCGAGGAGACGGGCGAGCCCGGTCTCGGTGGACCCGATGTCGACCATGCCGCCCACGGGGAACCATCCCAGGACCACGGCGAAGATCACCAGGAGGATCATCCCCAGCCAGAAATCCGGCATCGAATAGAACACCATCGTGCCCGAGGTGATGCTGTGGTCCTTCCACGTGTTGCGGCGCCAGGCGGCGACGATGCCGCCGATCGTGCCGATGACGGCGGAGAGGATCGACGAGATGCCCACCAAGGTGACCGTCGCCGGCACGGCGGACACGATCTCGTCCCACACCGGCTGGCGACTCTGGTACGAGATCCCGAAGTTGAGCTGGGCGGTCTCCCTCACGTAGTAGGCGAACTGGGTGAGCTGTGACTCGTCCAGCCCGAATTCGTCGCGCAGTTCGTCGAGCACCTCTTGCGGGACGTTGCGGCCCCGGAACAGGGACCCGATCGGATCCGTCTGCACCACCCGGAACAGGAAGAAGTTGAAGACCAGGACGAAGACGAGGGTGAGGAGCGACCCGAGCACCTTGCGCCGGATGAGTCGCCCTCGCCCCCTCGTCCTGGGGAGGGTGGTGGTCAGCTGGTCACTCCCGCTCGTCGGCAGTCGATCTGCGTCGCTGGATCAGGAAGGCGCCGCCGAGCACCACGACGGCCGCGATGCCGCCGATCAGGAGCAGGTTGGTCCCGCCGTCGTCGTCACCCGGCTCGGGCGCAGCTCCAACGTCGCCGTCTCCGTCGTCCGTCCCGGCGACGGTGGTGCCGTCGCCGTCCGGGGCGGTGGTGTCGCCTGCGACCGTGGAGTCGGTGGCTCCGCCGTTCGGCTCGCTTCCCACCGGGCGCAGCAGCGGGTAACTCGGAGACGAGTTGGAGAACATCACCGGACCGATGCCTGCGGGTTGCTGCACCCACCCCTCGAACGTGTCGGTGCGGTATGCCTGGAGGTCGGGGCCGAGGTACATCGGGATGTACACCGCGGCGTCGTGCAGGATCGTGAGCATCTCGTGCACGATCTCCACCCGGCGGGCCGGATCGAGCTCCACCTTCTGGTCTTCGTAGAGCGCCTCGTATGCGGGGTCGAACCAGTTGGCGTCGTTGTAGTTGGCGATCTCGGCCTCGGTGAAGTAGGACAACATCGGGTCGGGGTCCACGAATGGCGTCCATCCCCAGAAGAACGTGTCGTACGTCCCGTCGACTATGACGCCGAACAGGGCGTCCTGGTCGTAGGACTCCAGCGTCACCCCGATGCCGATCTCCGCCATCCAACCTGCGAACAGCTCGCCGACGGGGCCTGCGAGGTCGCCGTCGGTGTTCACGGCGTGGCGCAGGACGATGGGGTTGGTGCCGTCGGGCATCTCTCGGACGCCGTCATCGTCGGTGTCGAGGTAGCCGGCCTCGTCGAGGATCTGGTTGGCCCTGGCCGGGTCGTACGTGAACTGGTTCTCGGCCGGGATCTCGGGCAGCCAGACAGGATCGGCCGAAGGGCTCATCACCTCGAGCGGGCTGGCCAGATCGAACCACAGGTCCTCGATCACCGCTGCCTTGTCGATCCCGAAGCTGATCGCCCTGCGCACCTCGAGGTCGAGGAGCGCGGGATGGGGCTGGCCCTCGGCTTTGCCGCCGTTGATGGCGATCTCTTCGAAGCCGCCCTGCTGGCCGGCGACGACCTCGATGTTGGGATCGGCCTCGAGCGCCGCCGCGGAGCCTGCCGGGAACCCGTGGATGGCGTCGAGCTGACTCTGCTGGAGTGCGGCCACCATGGCGTCGGGGTTCTCGAAGAGTTGGAAGATCACCTGGTCGATGGGAGGCTCGGCGCCCTCCCATCCGTAGAAGTTGGGGTTGGCCGCCATTGTCACCGACTGGCCCTTGGTGAAATCGGTCACCACGAACGGGCCGCTTCCGACCCCGTCGAGGGCGTCGTACTGTCGTGCCGCCCTGCGGTCCACGGCCACGGGCTCCCAGATGTGCCTGGGGACGAGGTAGACGTCGAGTGTGGGGAGTTTGGGGTCGGGCACGGAGGAGGTGATCGCGACGGTGCGATCGTCGATGACGGTGGCCTCGAGGCTGCGGACGGTCGAGACCATGTTGATCCACCGCTGCTCCCGACCGGTGTTGATGTTCCACGCCACGTCGTCGGCGGTGAGTGGCTCGCCGTCGGACCAGAGCAGGCCCTCGCGCAGGGTGTAGGTGAAGGTGAGGCCGTCGTCGGAGACCTCCCACGATTCGGCCAGACCGGGAATGGTGGCGAAGTCCTCGGCAGCCTTGTTCGTCAGTGTCGCGTAGTGGACGTTCCAGATCTCGTACTCGCTCACGGTGAACCCGGAGATGGGATTCAGCGTCTCCCAGTCCTGGGTCAAACCGATGCGCAGCGTGACGGTTTCCTGGGCCGACGCCATGGGAACGAGGGACAGGGCGAGCGCCATCACCCCGGCAAGGACGGCTGCACGTTTCATTGGTTGAACCTCCGCTCAGGGGAAACCGTCGGAATGTAGCGCCTCGCCGCAGTTGATGCTCACGGCTTCGGCGCGCGACGGTGTGCCCAACGCAGCGGCAAGGTGAACCAGGGCCCGGCCGCCGGGGAGGTGTGTTGACAGGCGCCAAGGCGGTGCTTAGCTTCGCCGTTCGACGAGGCGGAGCGCGGCATGGAGGCGAGTTCGAGCAGGACGCCGTCAGGCGGCACGCGGCCGTGACCTTTCCCGCCGTCTGGAGCGAACTGCACCGCCTGCACGACTCGGAGGGCGAGATCTGGGTGGGGGTCCGCATTCCCGGAGACGAGCGACCGGCGCGAGCCGACGTCATCCTCGGTGCGGTCGAGGACTACGGGTGCGCCGTGGTGGAGGCGGTCGCCCACCCCGACGACCTGCTGCGCAGGGTCCACGACCCGGCGATGGTGGACTACATGGGCTCGGCCCACGAGCGTTGGGTGGCGGCCGGGTATCCGGTCGAGCCGGGCCAGGACCGGGTGGTGCCGTATGCGTTCCCGCTCCCGCAGGTGACGGCCGGTCTGCCGCGCAGGGTGCCGGCGTCGGCGGCCGCCATGGCGGGGGTGTACGGCATGGACACGATGACGTCCATCGGTCCCGGTACCTACCGGGCGGCGCGGGCGGCGGTCGACGTGGCGATGACGGCTGCCGAGGTGGTGGCGGCCGGCGCCCCGATGGCCTACGCCATCTGCCGCCCTCCGGGGCACCACGCGGGGCGGGACTACTTCGGCGGGTCGTGTTATCTCAACAATGCCGCCATCGCCGTCGAGACGCTGCTGGCCGCCGGCATCGACCGGGTCGCCGTGGTCGACCTCGACGCCCACCACGGCAACGGCACCCAGCACCTGTTCTACGAACGGCCCGACGTCTTCTATGGGTCGGTGCACGTCGACCCTGGGGCCGGTTGGTTTCCCCATTTCGCCGGGTTCGCCGACGAGAGGGGCGCCGGCGCCGGCCTCGGCTCCAACGTGAACCGGCCGCTGGCCCCCGGATCCGGTGATGGCGACTGGCTCGCCGCAGTCGACGAACTGGCCGAGGCCGCCGGGCGCCACGGTGCCGGCGGGCTGGTGGTGTCACTCGGCGTCGACGCCGCTGCCGACGATCCCGAGAGCCCGTTGCTCGTGACGGGAGACGGCTTCCGAGGTGCCGGACAGCGGCTCGCCGACCTCGGCATGCCGACCGTCTTCGTCCAGGAGGGCGGCTACCACCTCGCCACGCTCGGCGAGTTGGTCGTTGCCGCCCTCGGAGGGTTCCACCAGGCCGTGGCCAGTGGGCAGCCGGCATGAGCGAGGACTTCGCCCGCTGGGTCGGAGACGACGAGCACGGCGGCCTGCCCAGCCTGGCGCGGCCCGATGCGCCTCGACCCAAGCAGTGGAGCCTCGAGGCGGTCGCCGCGGTCGAGCGTCCCCACGACGCCCGGGTCTCACCTGCGGGCGACAGGGTGGCCTTCATCCTCGACCGCGACACCTCCGATGTGTGGGTCGTTCCCGTCGCCGGCGGTCCTCCTGTCCGGGTCACCGTCGACCGCCCTCCGGCCCTGTACTGGGAGGACACGACTCCCAGCTTCTCGCCCGACGGGTCGTGGATGGCCTACGCGGCGCACGGCGCCGTGTGGCTCGTGGCGGCGGCAGGCGGATTGCCGCGCCGGGTCGCCGAAGCCGACAATCCTGAGTGGATCGACGACGCCTCCTTGCTCGTCACCGTCGATCGCGAGGACGTGAGCCGGCTCGCGGTGTGCTCCGTCGCCGACCCCTGGCCCGTCGCCGTCACCCCGCCCGACCTTGAGGTGTGGCAGGCGGCCGTCGTGGCGGGGCGGCGCCGGTTCGCCCACGTGGGCCGTCACAAGGCGGCGCGCGATGTGTCGACGATCTTCGTCACCGACCTCGACGAGGGCACCACGCGGGCGCTGACGCACGACAACGATGCCCGCGACCACAGCCCGGCGCCGTCGCCCGACGGCTCGCACATCGCGTTCGTCTCGAACCGCACCGGTTGGGACGAGATCCACGTCGTCGACGTAGCGAGCGGTGAGGTACGGAGGCTCACCAAGGAGGACTGCGACCTGTCCTCGCCCGCCTGGCACCCCGACGGGAGCCGCATCCTCGCTGCCCGGACCCGCCACGGCCTCTCCGAGTTGGTCGTTGTCGACGCCGTCGACGGCTCGGTCGCGGTGCTCGCCGAGGGTGGCACCTGGACCTGGCCGGCGTGGGCGGCGGGCGGGGTCGCCGTCGCGGTGCACGAGGGTTTCGACTCGCCGCCGACGCTTGTTGCGGTCTCGGCCGACGGCGGGCGCCGGTCACTGGTGGGCCCGGCACCGGCGGCGGTGCGGGCGGCGACGCACGTCCTGCCCGAGGAGGTTCGTTTCGCCTCCCTCGACGGTCTCGAGATCCACGGATTCCTGTTCCGTCCGGCTCCTCCGGGCCCGGTGCCTGCGGTCGTCTATCCCCACGGTGGGCCGACGGCGCACTACGCGGACGAGTGGGACGGTCACGCCCAGTACTTCGTCGACAAGGGGTACGCCTGGCTCGCCGTCAACTTCCGCGGGAGCACGAGCTACGGGCGCGAGTTCGAACGCGCCAATCGCGGCCAATGGGGCGTGACGGACACCGACGACTGCCTGGCGGCAGCCGACTTCCTCGCCGGCCTGGACTGGATCGACCCGGAGCGCATCGCCATCTTCGGTCCCTCGTACGGCTCCTACCTCGCGCTGAGCGCCCTGGCACGCGACCCGCAGCATCGCTTCGCATGCGGTGTTGCCAAGTACGGCGATTCGGACATCACGACCTCGTGGGCCACCGGCGACCGGGGAGGCCGCGAGGACGTCGAGCGGATGATGGGACGGCCCGCCCAGGCGAGGGCCATGTACCGCGAGGGCTCGCCACTGCACCTGGTCGACCGTATCGAGAGGCCCATCCTGGTGGCCCACGGGATGCAGGACGAGCGGGTCCCGCCGGCTCAATCGCGCCAACTCGTCGACGCGCTGGCCCGCCACCACAAGACATTCGAGTACATCACCTACCCGACCGAGGGCCACGGATTCCTGCGCCGCGAGCCGCAACTCCATTTCTACCGGCGACTCGAGCGGTTCCTCGACTGGTACCTGATGTGAGCCGTCCCCGGCTGCGCGACCTGGGGATGTCTATCGGACTCCTCCCGACAGGCCCGGACAACGCCATCACCGACGTGCCCGGCGTGTGGGTGGGTCACGCCACCGTGGTGCGAGACGATCCGATGGTGGCCCGCACCGGCGTGACGATGATCGTTCCCAGGGAGAACGAGATCTGGGCGGACTTCGCGTTCTGCGGCGTCCACTCGTTCAACGGCAACGGCGAGATGACGGGGACGGCGTGGATCGAGGAGTCGGGCATGCTGGGCTCGGCCATCGGGATCACCAACACGTACCAGGTGGGCATGGTGCGCGATGCCTTGGTGCGCCACTCGGTGGACGAGGGCCACCGCGGGGCGTTCTTCCTGCCGGTGGTGGCCGAGACGTGGGACGGCGTGCTCAACGACATCCGGTCGTTCCCGCTCACCGCGGCCGACGCGTTCGGGGCGCTGGCGGCGGCAGCGCCGGGCCCGGTGGCCGAGGGCAATGTCGGGGGCGGCACAGGCATGATCTGTCACGAGTTCAAGGGCGGCATCGGCACGTCGTCGCGCCGCGTGTCGATCGAGGGCAGCGACTACATGGTGGGGGCGCTGGTCCAGGCCAACTACGGGGAGCGCTCGGATCTGCGAGTCGACGGCGCGGCGGTGGGACGTCGCATCGGCGTCGACGTGGTGCCATCGCCGTGGACCGAGTTCGACGAGGCCGGTTCGATCATCGTGATCGTGGCCACCGACGCCCCGCTGCTGCCCGTTCAGTGCCGGCGGCTGGCACGGCGCGCCACCGTGGGGCTGGCCCGCGTCGGCGGGGTCGGCCACAACGGCAGCGGCGATCTGTTCCTCGCATTCGCCACCGGCAACCGGCTGCCCAAGGATCGGCCCATGCGCGAGTTGCGGATGCTCGACCACGACCACATCGATCCCCTGTTCGACGCCACCGCCGACGCCGTCGAGGAGTCGATCCTCAACGCACTGTGCGTCGCCGAGACCATGACCGGGTACCAGGGCGCGACCGCCTACGAGCTGCCGACCGAGGGCCTGTTGGACATGGTGGAGGGCCGCGCTACGACCCTCCCTGGACCCGTGGACTGAGGTGAAGAGGTAGGGGACGGGGAGCCGCGATGTCGGCCGGCCCTCTACTCACTGCTCATACTTCGCGATCTCGTCGAGTTGGCGCAGGGCGGCCGCCGCCGCCGCCGCCGTCTGCGGATCCGAGCTCGACGACAGGGACTCGAGGCTGTGGCGCGCCGCCGGAGTGCCGATCGACGTGAGGACGTCGACGAGGGCCGGGTCGACGTCACCCGAGGCGAGAGCCGTCGCCACCAGGTCGACCGCCCGGTCTCCACTGCGCACCAGGAGGACGCCCGCCAACGCGCCGGCGCTCTCGTCGCCCGAGGCGGCGGCATCGACGAGCGTGCGCCCTGCTGCCGACACCCCGGTGAGGCGCCATACGGCCGCCGCCCCCAAGACCTTGGCCGATGCCGCCAGTCCCATGACGCCAGCGTACCGAGGCCCGCCCCTACAAGACTGCGGGCAGGCCGTGTTTGTCCCAGTACCCGGGATCGTGGGTGTCGGCGTGCTCGAACCAGCCGCGCACGTATGACTCGACCTTGCCTACCGCGCCGGACGGTGGGTCGAACGACTGACCGCCGCGGTCGGCCATGATCACGAGGTCGAAGCGCACCCGGACGTCGACGATGCGCCGCACCCGGTTGAAGTCGGGGAACCAGGCGCCGTGTACCGGCCACGACAGCAGTACCAGGCGGTCGAGCTCGGCGCCGCGCATCGTGGCCAGGTTGGCGACGGTGCCGCCGTGGCTGTGGGCGAAGAGGTCGGGGACCGCGAGGTTCTGATCGACGAGCCAGGTCGCCAGGAGATCGGCGGCGGCCTGGCGCGCCGCGTCGGAGTAGATGCCGGTCCACTGGAAGCTGGTGCCGTGCAGGTGCAGCGGCGGCGCCAGCCCGCCGAGGTAGCCGAAGAAGGTGCCTCCCGGTCGCCACCACGTGCTGCGGGCGGCGAAGGTGCCGTGAGTCACCACTGCGGTGTGCGACGGGCGCCGCTGGCCGGTCAACTCGACCGGTCGTCCCTTCAACGTCTCGAATCGGGGGTGGTCGGGCCTGATCCGCCCCAGCGCGGTGCGGGCGATGTCGCGTGCCAGCGGGTCGCGCGAGGCGACGCCCGCCTCCAGCGTGGCGAGGATGTCCTCCCGTTCGCCCGTGGTGTCGAGCGCGGCGACCGCGGCCGACATGCGCACCACCTCGTGAGGGCTCCGCATCGAGGCCTCGATGAGGGAGGCGGCGGTGGCGGCGTCGGAGCGGTCGACGACGGCGGTGGCCAGCGGCGCGACGTCGGCGGTGGCGATGCGCATCTCCGGGTGCTCGTCGAGGTCGGCGGCTGCTACGTCGAGGTGGGTCAGCGCCTGGCGTCGTGTCATTCTGCGGGTGCGCCGCATCGCAGCGAGGTCGGGCAGCGGGAACTGCTCGGAGTGGGGGACCGTGTCGGCGTAGCCGCCGATGGCGGCTCCTGTCGCCAGCAGGAACGCCGACTGCGAAAGCGCGCCGGATCGGGTCCGCTCGTGGAATGCCTCGGGCCCGGGGATCGGCTCGGGCTCTCGGTAGGTCGCCACCTGCACTCCTGTGCGTCCGGAGCGTGTCCAGTCCAGTTCTACACGGGTCCGGTGCCGTGTGTCGTTGCTCTAGGCGTCGCCGAAGAGACGGAAGAGCAGCGGCGCCAGTGAGATCACCGCGATGATCCGCACCAGGTGGGTCACGGCCACGACGGGGGCATTGGCCCCGGTGTCTGCCGACAGCGCCGCCATCTGCGAGATGCCGCCCGGGGACGCCGAGAGGAACGCCGTGGCGCTGTCGACGCCGAGCCAGCGCAGCACGTAGGCGAGGAGGACTCCCGTCACGACGAGCGTGACGACGACCACGATCACCGGGACCAGGGCGCTGCGCAGCGTGGCGAGCGAGTCGCGGGTGAACCCTTCGCCCAACACCCACCCGATGGCGGCGAACGACGCGAAGCGGGCCCACTCCGGAAGCGGGGTGGTCCCGGCACCCGAGAGGTTGAGGAAGATCGCGGCCGCCATGGCCCCGATGAGCGCACCCGCCGGCACGTTGAGGCGATCGAGCGCGAACGCGACCACGCCGATTACCACGATCGTTCTCACCACAGACATGTTTCGCTCCGTTCCGATGTCGTGGGCGCATCGTATTCGACGCCGAGGATGCGCCCTGGCGCCGGGTAGTGTCGCCGTCTCAATGAACGACGCCTTCTTCACCACGTCGGACGGGGAGTGGTTCACCCCGACCGATTGCAGCCGGGGACCGTGGGACGCCGCCGCCTGCCACGCCGGTCCACCGACGGCGCTGATGGTGAGGGCGACCGAGCGTCTGGTGCCCGATCAGCGCCTGGCCCGCGTCGCCGTCGACCTCATGCGCCCGATACCCATGGCGCCCTTCAGGGTGGCGGCCGAGGTGCGCCGCGCCGGCCGCTCCGTGACCCTGACGGAGATCTGGTTGGGCGACGCCGACACGGTCTACGCCGTGGCCCGCGGGATGCATCTGCGTCGAGCCGAGATCGAGGTGCCGACGGCTCCAGTTCAGGGTCCCGACCTGGCGGCGGCGACGCAGGGGACATTCCCGATCCGCTCGACGGTGCACGGTCTGCCGGCGATCGTCGATGCCATCGAGGTGCGCTACGACCCGAGGGCGTCCCAGGGCGACGGCGGGCACACGATCGTGTGGATGCGCACCAAGGTGCCGCTCCTCGCCGACGAGGAGCCGTCACCGTTCCAGCGCATCTGCCCCCTCGCTGACTCCGGCAACGGCATCAGCTACAACGACTACCTGAACCGGGTGCTGTTCGTCAATCCCGACCTGCATGTGTCTCTGCACCGCGACCCGGTCGGGGAGTGGTTCTGTTCGGATGTCGTCTCACACTGGCACGGCGATGGCACCGGGATGGCCGACGCCTCCCTGTTCGACGTGCACGGCCCGGTCGGCCGCGCCGTCCAGCACCTGCTCCTGATGCCAGCCAGTAGCCAGTAGCCAGTAGGCAGTAGCCAGTAGGCGGAGGCGACGTCGCGACTCACCAGGGCGCGACGAGCACGCACCGTTTCCTGCAGGCGGCATGTTGGGCCGCCGGCACGCGACCGTCGGCCGTCACTCCGTGCATCTGCTCCGCCCCGCTGATGGCGGCGAGTAGAGGCCCGGTCTGGCTACTCGCTACCGCCTACTCATTTCAGAGCCAGCCGCTGCGGCGGAACAGGGTGTAGAGGGTGCCGGCGACAGTACCCATCAGGACGACGACGATGGGGAAGCCCCAACTGCTGTGGATCCCCGGCATCGCCGAGAAGTTCATGCCGAAGATGCCGGCGATGAGTGTCGGCACCACTGCCACCGCCACCCATGCCGAGATCTTGCGCATGTCCTCGTTCTGGCGGACGCCGACCTGCGTCATGTTGGCGTCCAGCACGCTGTTGAGCAGATCGCGGTACTGCTCGATATGGGAACCGATCCGCAGCAGGTGGTCGTGGACGTCACGGAAGTACTCGTGGGTGTCGGGCTCGATGGCGGGCACCATGCCGCGCATCAGGCGGGCCACCGGTTCCGTCAGCGGCCGAGCGGCGTTCTGGAACTCGAGCACCTCGCGCTTCAGGAAGTAGATGCGCTCCGTCGGGTTCTTGGCCTCGTCGGAGAACACCTCGGTCTCGACCTCGACGATGTCTTTCGCCAGGCCTTCGCACACCGGGTCGTAGGCGTCGACGACCCGGTCCATGATGGCGTGCAGGACTGCCGACGGCCCCATCGCGAGCAGGTCGGGCCGGTCCTCGAGGCTGCGGCGCACGGTCTTGAGCTCCGTGGCCTCGCCGTGGCGTACGACGAGGATGAACCGCTCGCCGATGAACAGCAGGATCTCGCCGAACTCGACGACCTCGTCGTGGTCGATGTAGCGGGCCGGTTTGAGCACGACGAACAGCCCGGAGTCGTACACCTCGAGCTTGGGCCGCTGATGCGCCTGGATGGCGTCCTCCACCGACAACTCGTGGAGGTCGAACTCCTTGGTGACGGCGGCGAACTCGTCCTCGGTCGGCTCGAGCAGCCCGATCCAGACGAAGCCACCCAGTTCCTCGGCTCTCCGGTGCGCGCCCTCGATCGTGGTTGGAACGTCCGCCCTGCGGCCCCCGACGTATGTTGCGCAGTCGACGATCATGTCCGCATTCTCGCACCGGCCGCCGCCCTCCGGGGGTGTTGATTCACTCGCTCCTGCGTATCTGGGAGCGCACGTGCGCCGGGATGGAGGCAAGAACGGATGAGCTCCGAGGCAGGCTGATGCTCACGCCTCGCGGTGCGGTGCATCCGGCGCCTCCCCAAGGGAAGGCGCCGGATGAACGCTCAGCCGAGGTGGTACATCCCGACGAGTTCGTCCGGGAGCACCGTCGCCGGTCGGCGACGTGGCAGCGCAAGCGTCGACTCGACAGGAAGATCGAGCACGATCGCCAGCGTCTCGTCCTCGGAGGCACCCCGTGATGCGTCGTCGGACTGCAATACGCGAGCCGGCACGGTCGGGGCCGGCACGGTGGTGTCCGTCAATTGCATGATCATCCGATCGCCGCGGTGGTGTTGCCTTCCCCCTAACCCGGCAGCGGATGCGTAACGCATCTTAGGCCACCTGTGGATATCTCGCCGCTAGCCCTTTGTTAATCACTCGCTAGCAGCGGGAAAACCATCCTTCGTGGGGAACCTCGGGGAGCGCTCTCCCCGTTCCTAACCTGCAAACCGGCGCCCTGCCCGGGCGACGCCTGGCCCGGGGCGCGCCGGCGTCGTCGAAGGGAGTAGGTGCGCCGAATGGCCGGGTCGCGACGCATCGCCAAATGGGCGATCCCCGCCGCACTCATCGTGGTGACCCTCGTAGCCGTAGCCACGAGCCTGCGTGGTCGAGGCACAGACGGCGCCACCCCCGACGCCACCGTCGGCACCTCGACGCCGCTGCCGTCCGCCGATCCCACCGAAACTGCCCGCTCGTTCCTCGACTCCTGGTCCGGTCAGGACTGGGATTCCGTGGGCGCTCTGGTCGCCGGCGACCCCGCTGAGGCATCCGACGGTCACGCCGAGTGGTGGGAGGCCCTCGGCGTTGATGGCGCCGGTTTCACGTTGGGTGAGGTCACGGCAACGGGATCCGCCGCCACCGCCACCTTCACTGCTGCGGTCGACATCGCCGGTGCCGAGACGTGGCGTTACGGATCGAGCATGAATCTGGCGGCCTCCGGCGACACCTGGGTGGTCGACTGGGCGCCCTCGATCCTGCACCCTTCCCTGGCGCCCGGCGATCGCTTGGCGGTCCGCGTGGAGTGGCCCCAGCGTGCTCCGATAGTGGATGTCGCGAGCACCCTGCTCGTGGGCAACGCCCCCAGCGTTGTCGTCGGACTCATTCCGGGGAGGGTGACGTCGCGCCAGGACCTGTACGGCCCGATCGAGGAGGTGCTCGGTGTCGCCTCGGCGGAGGTCGACGCGATACTCGACGCGCCGGGTGTCCAGCCGGACTGGTTCCTCCCGGTGGCGACCATCGGCCGCGAGGTATACCCCGACGTGCGTCCCGTCCTGTACCCAGTGCCCGGAGTGGCGTTCCGCGTCGAGCCGGGCAGGCAACCGGCCGAGCAGGGGCTGGCGGCGGATCTCGTCGGCAGGACCGGCCCGATCACGGCCGAACTGCTCGACGAGCTCGGATCGCCGTACACCGCAGACTCGGTCGTCGGGCGCTCGGGCCTCGAACGGGCGCTGGAGGATCTCCTTGCGGGCGAGCCCGATTTCCAGGTCGTGCGGGTTCGCTCCGCCGAGCCCGACTTCGAGCTTCACCGCGTCGCCGGCTCGCCGTCGGCCCCGGTTGCGGTGTCCTTGGATATCGCCGTGCAGCGCGCCGCCGAGCAGGTGGTGGCGGCCGTCGCCGAACCGGCGGCGCTGGTGGCGATCGACGCCGCTACGGGAGAGGTGCGTGGCGCTGCCGCCAACTCGTCGGCAGTGTTCAACGCTGCGCTCGCCGGCCTGTACCCGCCGGGGTCGACGTTCAAGATCGTCGTTGCCGCGGCGCTGCTCGAATCGGGGCTCGGGCCCGACGACGTCGTCGAGTGCCCCCGGGTGGTCACCGTGGACGGCAGGGAGTTCCGCAACGCCGCCACACTGGCCGAGTCGATGACGTTCGAGCAGGCGGTGGCGCTCTCGTGCAACACCGCCTTCATCCAACTCGGCGTAGGCCTCCCCGACGGGGTCGTCGCCGGCATGGCCGAGCGGTTCGGCTTCGACGGCAGGCTCGATCTCGGAGTGCCCTCAGCGCTGGGGTCCTTCCCCGAACCGGTGGATCGCGTCGACCTGGCGGCGTCGATGATCGGTCAGGGCAACGTCCTCGCCAGCCCGCTGCAGATGGCGAGCGTCGCGGCAACGGCCTCCTCCGGACGGCGGTTCACGCCTGGGCTGCTCGCCGGCGAGGGCTCCGAGGGCACCGCAGTACTCGCCCCTGACGTGGCCGCCGACCTGACGCGAATGCTGGTAGCGGTCGTGACCGGAGGGACCGGCCGGGCCGCTGCAGTCGAGGGCCGCGAAGTGGCCGGCAAGACGGGGACAGCGCAGATCGGCGAGGGCGACACGGCCGACACCATCGCATGGTTCGCAGGGTTCTCGGGCGACCTGGCCTTCGCAGTGGTCGTCGAAGGGGGGACCTCGGGCGGCGGGGCGGCGGCCCCGCTCGCCGGGGAATTCCTCGTCGCCGTCAACGAGCCGGTCCCGGCGCCAGGCAGCGCGCCGTGTGTCGCAGCCGGCGCCGACTGGCTCACGTTCCAGGGCACCAACGCCCGCACCGGCTGCTCGGAGGCGGCGGCGATCGCGCAGCCGGAGCTGTTGTGGACCGCCGAGGTCGGCATCCAGGCCTGGCTCAACAGCCCACTCGTGATGGGAGACACGGTCATCGTCGGCAGTGCGGGCACCCGGCGCGCAGGCTCCGACGATGCCGAAGGGGTCTACGCGCTCGACCTGGCGACGGGCGACCGCCGCTGGTTCTTCCCCACAGACAACGACGTCAACGGCATCGCCGCCTCCCCCGACGGCGCGCCGGGCGGAATGGTGGTCGTCACCGGCGACGAGGGGGCCGTCTGGGGTCTGGCGGCATCCACCGGCGAGGAGCTCTGGCGCTTCGAGGTAGGGACCAACGTGTTCACCAACCCGATCGTCATCGACGACGGCTCTCGTCGCATCGTCGTCGTGGGCGACGCCACCGGCACGGTGTGGGGCATCGGACTCGAGGGCACTGAACTATGGCAGGCCCGCCTCGACGGCGCGATCCGCGGCGGTGCGGCATCCGACGGGCGCCTGGTCTACGTCGTGAGCGACCACGGCGACATGGCCGCGCTCAACCTGGACGGTTTCGAGATCTGGCACACCCTCCTCGAGTACCCGGGAGCCGCCGACGAAGCAGGCGTCACCGTCTACGCCGCCCCCACCCTCGTCGACGACCTGGTTGTGGTGAGCTTCGTCCTCGAGGGCGGTCCCACCGGTCCCGGGGTCGTGGCACTCGATCGGTTCGTCGGCCGGGTGGCGTGGTGGGGCACCGATCCCGACCAGGTGTCACCGGCCGGATGGGGCAGTGTGCGCTCGTCTCCCGCCGTAGCGGGCGACGGGCTCGTCATCGCCGGCTCAGTGGCCGAGGGGCCCCAACTCGTGGCGGCGGAGACCGGAGAGGGCCGCTGGGTGGCGGGCACCGGCGTGTCGTGCGAACGGCAATGGGCGTCGCCGGTGGTGATCGGCGACCTCGTCGTGCTCCCCCGACCCGATGGCGCCGTATACGGGTTCGACGCAGCCGGTGGGGGCCTGCGGTGGCGGCTGCCTCTCACCGTCCCCGGGGAGCTGGCACCGCTCTCCGAGTGCACCGACGGTGCCAGCACGGTGCGCGACGGCTTCGAGTTCCAGGCCTCGGCGGCGGTGGCACCCGACGGCACGATCGTGGTGGCCTCGATGGGCCAGGTGATCTACGCCGTCGGAGGCAGCTGACCTCGCAGCGGTCCTGGGCCGGCTCGGGGTCGGCGCGCCGAATCTATGGTGCCCCTCTGGCGGGCGACGAGGAGCGGCGAGATGCGACACCGAAGACTGGGCAGCACCGGGTACGAGGTCTCCGAGGTGGGTTTCGGGGCATGGGCCATCGGCGGATCCTGGGGAGACGTCACCGACGAGGATGCCATGGCAACGCTGCACGCCGCCCTGGATGACGGCGTCACCTTCATCGACACCGCCGACGTCTACGGCGACGGCCGCTCCGAGCAACTCATCGCCAGGCTGCGGCGCGAGCGCCCCGGCGATCCCTTCGTCGTGGCGACCAAAGCGGGGCGGCGGCTCGACCCCCACGTCGCGTCCGGCTTCACGCCCGAGAACATGGAAGCCTTCGTCGACCGCTCCCTCGACAACCTCGCGGTCGAGGCCATCGACCTGCTCCAGATCCACTGCCCGCCCCCGGAGGTGTACTACCGCCTCGATGTGTTCGCAGCCATGGACGAACTGGTCGCCAAGGGCAAGGTGCTCCACTACGGCGTCAGCGTCGAGAAGGTGGAGGAGGCCCTCAAGGCGATCGAGTATCCCGGCGTCGAGACGATCCAGATCATCTTCAACGTCTTCAGGCAACGCCCCGCAGGACTGTTCTTCCGTGAGGCGATGGCTCGCGACATCGGCGTGATCGCCCGTGTCCCGCTCGCGAGCGGCATGCTCACCGGCAAGCTGACGCCCGACTCCACGTTCGCCGCCGACGACCACCGCAGGTTCAACCGCCACGGCGAGTCGTTCGACGTCGGTGAGACGTTTGCCGGCGTCCCTTACGAGGTCGGGCTCGAGGCGGTGGAGGCCATACGCCCGCTCGTGCCTGCGGGAGCCACGATGGCCCAGCTCGCGCTGGCATGGATCCTCATGTTCGACGCGGTGTCGACGGTGATCCCGGGCGGTCGCCGTCCTTCGCAGGTGGCCGACAACACCGCCGCGGCGGCACTGGCGCCACTCGACGCCGTGACGATGGAGGAGTTGCGTTCGATCTACGACTCCTACGCGGCCCCCCATGTCCACCAGCGCTGGTGATCACGGCGAGCAGGGGCGCGGGTGGGGTCGGTCGTTGTAGCTTGCGACAATGACCATCCCGTGCGACCACCTCGCCACGATGCCCGTCGAACCGATGCCGGCGGGAGGGTGTGGCCCGTGCCTGGCGGACGGCGGCCGCTGGGTGCACCTGAGGTTCTGCACGGGGTGCGGTGCCACGTTCTGTTGCGACGACTCGACCAACCGCCACGCTTCGCGACACCACACGGAAACCGGGCACCCGGTGGTGCGCTCCAAGGAACCGGGCGAAGACTGGGCGTGGTGTTACGTCGACCGCCAGACGAAGGAACCCGTCGCCCGATAGCCGGTCAAGCGGTTCTCGCCCGATCCGAGATCACGACGTCGGCGGCCACCTGGGTGATCAGCACCGCCATGACCAGCACGGCGAGAGGCAACGCCGTCATGGTGCCGGAGGCGAACCCGATCACGACGAGAATCCCTGCGCTCGCGACCCGGATGCGGGCCCGCACCTCGTGACGCCGCACCGTGTCGGGGCTCTCGGTGGCGACCAGGATGACCGCCATTGCCAGCAACGCCACCGCGGTGCCGCCCACCACGACCCAGCGGTCGGCGCCAGCCAGGGTCTCGCCGGCGTGCGCCACGAGGATCTCGGCGCCGATGCCTGCGGCGACGAGTGCAATCGCGAGCGGGAGGTGGCTGAAAAGCCATGCCGTCGGCCGCCACGCCTTCACCTGGCCGGGATCGCGCCGCACGACCCTCCCGTCGAGGTTGTCGAAGTAGAGCCACCACAGGCTGGAGGCGATGACCACACCGACGATGGCGGTGGTCGTCGGCGCCGGCTTCCAGCCCCGCTGGCCGAGGCCGGCGACCACGGCGGCGATCGACTCGCCGAGCACGAGGATCGTGAACAGCCCGAATCGTTCGGGCAGATGGCTGGCCGAAAGCGGCACCGTCGCCTGAACCCGCCGCACCAGGTACGGGGTTGCCATCGACACCGCTTGACCCACCGCCCACAGCACGTATCGCCATGGTGCCGGGGTGAAGATGGAGACGAACCAGATGGCAGTGGCCACGGAGAACCCGTTGATGTAGCCGGTGACGAGTTGTCGGGTGCCGGCGACGTGGCGGCGCGCCCTGGTGTACATGGCGATGAGCACCACCCACGCCAGCACGTTGGCGGCGGCGAAGGCGCGGGTGTCATCCGCCACGTCGCCGGAGATCGACGCTGCCATCAGGGCGATCGCCACCATCTGGACGACGGCGAGGAGTCGCTGCCCGAGGTCGTCGGTGTCGTACCGGTCGGCGTAGAACGTGTATTGCGCCCAGGCCCACCACAACGGCACGAACAGCCCGACGAAGCTGAGGGTGCCGCCGGCGTCGACGTCGACCAGGAGGCGGTGGCCGAGGTTGGCCACGGCCACCACGAAGACGAGGTCGTAGAACAACTCGAGCCAGGTGGCGGCCCGGTGGTCGGCCGCAGACTCCATGGTTCGCAGGGTCGGCGGCCGTATGAAGGTGCGGCTCATCGTCTCCTCGATATCAGCGGGGGGGCTCCGCTCCCCGGCCCCCGTGGTCCGGCTCCGCCGGCCTGTTGTTCGGTGGTTCCGACCATGCGAAGGCGGGGCTGCGCCCCGGCGTTCCTCGGCCGCTGGTCGGGTTCTTCTTGGGGTTCGCGGGAACTCGTCACAATGTCACGGGTTACGAACCCCAAGAAGTACCGGCGGCATCGAGGATACCGAGATGGTGCCGCCGCAGCCCGCAGGCGCGGTCACCCCTCCACTATGACGGTTGCCGTCATCGAAGGATGGATCGTGCAGTGGTAGGCGAAGGTGCCCGGAGTGTCGAACGTCCGCGAGAACGACTCGCCCTGGCCGAGGCTCCCGGAGTCGAACGACTCGTCGTCTGCGGTGACGGTGTGGGCGAGGGTGTGTTCGTTGCTCCACGTCACCTCGGTACCCACCGTGACCGTCAGCGTCGACGGCTCGAACACGAAGTCGGCGATCGCCACCTCGCTCGCGCCGTCTCCGGATGGGTCGGGCCGGCCCGTGGTGGCGGTGCCTCCGTCAGACGAGCACGCGGCGAGCGCACCGGCGATGAGGACGGCGAAGGCAATACGACGGGTGATGTGCATGGCGCTCCGATCTCGCATCATGGGCACGGTGGTTTTCGTCAACAGTACGGGGGGCAACGCCGTCCGGTTCGAGAGGGCGAAGCGGCATGCGACCATAGACGAGACGGCTGCCAAGGGAGTCGCGCCTCGACGGCGGGTGGGCACAATGTCGGCTGCGAGGCCTAGGCGGCGTTGCCCGGTCGGCGATTTCCGCCGGCTGGCCGGTGACCGCGTGGTGTAGCGTCACCGGCTGTGACGGCCGATGCGGGGCGATCTGGTGACGGTGTGGTGCTGACGATCCACGGCGCGCGTGGCTCGACGCCGGTGAGCGGCGCCCCGTTCCTCCGCTACGGCGGCAGCACGATCGCCATGTCGGTGCGGACGGGCCCGTCGCGATACCTGATTCTCGACTGCGGCACCGGCATCGTTGCTCTGGGCGATGGTCTCGACTCGGCCGGCGGTTGCGAGTTCGACGTCCTTTTCACCCATTACCACTGGGACCACATCCAGGGTTTGCCGTTCTTCGCCCCGCTGTGGGACCCCGCCAGCAGTTTCACGTTCCATGGTTCCCCGTGGAAGGATCTCGGCCTCGAGGCCTTGATCGCCGGCACGTTCGGCCCACCATGGTTCCCGGTGGCGCTGGCCGACACCAAAGCGGCCAAGCGATACGTCGAGTTGTCGGGTGAGTCGATCGCCGTAGGCCCCCTGCGAGTGCGGTGGACCAGGCTCAACCACCCGCAGGGGGTCACCGGCTACAGGATCGACGGCCCGAATGCGTCGGTGGTCGTGGCGACGGACCACGAGGCCGGTGTCACCGCCGACACCGACCGGGCGCTGACCATTCTCGCCCGCGGAGCCGATGTGCTGATCCACGACGCCCAGTACACCGACGGCGAGTACGAACTGCACCACGAGGGTTGGGGGCACAGCACTTGGCGCCAGGCCGTGACGGCGGCACACACGGCGGGGGTGCGGCGCCTGGTCCTCATCAGCCACGATCCCGGCCGCACCGACGAGGGAGTGGATTCCGTCGTCGGGCAGGCGCGCGTCGAGTTTCCCGAGACCGAGGCCGCCTACGAGGGCATGACCATATCGCTCTGACTCCGAGTACGGAGTACTTACCATGGGAGCACCGCGGGGTGTGCCCGGCTGCGCACATGTCGGACGACGGGAGGGTGGCCGATGAGCTTCGACCCGGAGATGGCCAAGTTGCTGGTGAGGCTGTCGCGGCTGGCCTATAGGCCGGAGGCCGACATCCGCATCGGGCTGGGGGCCGAGGGCCTCATGGACGTGAGGTTCTACAACGCGGTCAGCACCCAGGCGGCCGTGGGCTACCGGGACCAACTGTTGTTCTTGGCGTTCCGGGGGACCGAGAGCGCCAATCCTCGCGACTGGCTGACCGACAGCCGTTTCCAGCCGGTCGTCGGCGAACTGGGCGGGAGGGTCCACTCCGGCTTCCGAGGCGGCCTCGACGAGGTGTGGGGCGAGATCTCCTCCGAGGTGACCGCCCACGGCGGCGACGTGGTGGTGACCGGCCACAGCCTGGGTGCCGGCCTGGCCACCTTGGCGGCGTGCCGGGTGCACGAGATGGGGCGCCGTGTCGTTGCCCTGTACACGTTCGGGCATCCCCGCACCGGCCTCGCCGATTTCCGCGATGCCTTCGCAGCCGTGCTGGGCGACGTCACTTACAACGTCATCAACCACATCGACCTGGTGACCAGGGTGCCGCTTCTCATCCAGGGCTACCGACACGTCGGGCATCGCATGTACTTCGACGCCGGGGGTGGGTTCCACCCCGATGCGAGCGCCACCCGCATCGCTCTCGACGACGTCAAGTACCGCCTCACGCACTGGGGCAGGATCGAGTCGATCGGCTTCGCGCCCCACGAGATATCGGCCTACATGGCACGTGTCGATCTGTTGTAAGTCGATCTGCGGTGAGAGCCGTCGACTTCGTAGGCGGCTCTCACCACAGGTCGAGTACTCAGCGTGTCATGAGCGTGAGCTTCGCCCCTGATTCCCCTCTCTTGGAGGGAGGGTGCCGCCGCCTTGGCGCGCCGTCGAAGGAGGAGGCGGGGAGGGTCTCAACCGAGCTCGCGTCGACGGTGGTGACCCCATCGAGGCTGCCGGCAGTCATTCGCCGTGGCCGCCTCGGAGGTGGGCACCCTCCCCGGCCCCCGCAAAGCCGGGGGCCACCCCTCCCTGAAAGGGAGGGGAAAGAACCCGGCAAGTGGCTATTCACGAGTCGGCATGTCATGGGCGTGAGGTCGCCCCTGATTCCCGTCCCTTGTGCCCCTTCGTCGCCGACATGCCCCCTTCGTCGCCGCCGTGCCCCCTTCGTCGCCGCCGTGCCCCCTTCGTCGCCGACATGCCCC
>Ga0214471_10000659_pt1 | contig 28292 bp, 27 predicted proteins | sample RVTome_5_FD_207665 | JGI IMG/M metagenome (GOLD analysis project Ga0214471, IMG submission 207665) | Soil microbial communities from uranium-contaminated site in the Upper Colorado River Basin, Wyoming, United States - RVT142D155 | ecosystem: Environmental > Terrestrial > Soil > Contaminated >... | reverse complement strand
CGTGTAGTGCTCGAGGCGCCGGCGGCGGACCTGCGCGGCAACGCGCCTGACGAGACGGTCGAGCGGGTCCGAATGGGCCATCGATCCCTCCCGCATCAGCGGAGAAACGCTTCCTTGCCCTGGACAGTCACGGCCTCGGCGCTCTCGACGATCTGGGCGACCAGGGTGTCGACGTCGATGCCCTCGGCCTCGCCCTCGAAGTTCAGGATGATCCGGTGGCGCAGCGCCGGCGCCGCCAGCGCTTTCAGATCGTCGACGCTGACGTTGAAGCGGCCCTCGGCCAGCGCCCGCACCTTGGCGCCGAGCACCAGCGCCTGGGCGCCGCGCGGGCTGGCGCCGTACCGAACGAAGCGGCGCGCGACCTCGGGCGCGTGCTCCCACAGCGGGTGCGTGGCCATGATGATCGTGGAGGCCAACGCCCGGACGTGGTCGGCGATGGGGACCTCACGGATCAGCTCCCGGAAACCCAGCACCCGTTCTCCGCTCATCACGCGATCGACGCTGACCGGACGCGCCTGGGTGGTGCGGTCGATGATCGTGTTCAGCTCCTCGATCGCCGGGTACCGCACGCGCAGCTTGAGCAGGAAGCGATCGAGCTGGGCCTCCGGCAGCGGATAGGTGCCCTCCATCTCGATCGGGTTCTGGGTGGCCAGCACGAAGAACGGCGCCGGCAGGGGACGCGAGACGCCGCCGACGGTCACCGACGCCTCCTGCATCCCCTCCAGCAGCGCCGACTGGGTCTTGGGCGTGGCCCGGTTGATCTCGTCGGCCAGCAGGATGTGGGCGAAGATCGGCCCCTGCTGGAACTGGAAGTGCTTCCGGCCGTCGGCGTCCTCCACGATGATGTTGGTGCCGATGATATCGGCCGGCATCAGATCCGGCGTGAACTGAATCCGGGAAAAGGAGAGCTCCAATCCTTCGGCAAGCGTCTTGATCAGCAGCGTCTTGCCCAGGCCCGGCACGCCCTCCAGCAGGACGTGGCCGCCGGCGAACATCCCGATGAGCACGTGGTTGATGATCTCCCGGTGACCCACGATGACTTTCTCGACCTCGGCACGGAGCCCTTCGAAGGAGGCGACGAAGTCCTGCACTCGGGCGTCCTGGGTCATCTGGGCTCCTCTCCCCTGGTGGCGCGACGGCGGGGTGCCGACCTGCTCATTTCCTCGCCATTATAAGGACCCTGTGAAGCTCCGCCTAGAGGGCACGTGGAAGCTTTCTTGGCAACTGGTGGCATGCAAGGGACACGCCAATGGCTACCTCACGCCATCACGATCGGCAGGAGGTTCCGGTATACCGCCAGGTAGCCTTCCGCCTCACGCTCCATCGGGTACTCACGCTCGATCAGCGCACGGCCGGCGCGTCCGAGCCGTGCCCGCAGCGCGGGATCGCGTGCCAGGCGCGCCGCCTGTGCGGCCAGCTGGGGCGGGTCGCGGAAGAGCAGGCCGGTGACACCCTCCACGATGAGCCCGTGATTGCCGGGAATGTCGGAGGCGAGCACCGCCTTCCCCAGCGCCAGCGCCTCCAGCACGGAGTTCGCCAGGCCACCCTCCGAGACCGAGCAGTTCAGCACCACGTCGGCCAGGCCGAGCAGCGAGGCCATCTCCGCGTGCGGGACTTCGCCCAGGTGGCGCGCCCACGGTCGCGACGCCAGGTCGCGCATCAGGGCCTCGCCCTCCACGCGATCGAGGATGGGGCCGGCATAGGCCAGGCGCACGCGCGGATCGGCGGCGGCGAGCGCATCGAACGGCCCGAGCGGGACCCGCGGCGCCTTCACCGGTCGGATGCCGGCCGGGAGCACGAACAGCAGGCGGTCGGGCGGCAGCGGCCACCGGCCGGCCAGATCGTACGGCGCCTGACCCGAGAACCGGACCGCCTGGGGCACGACGACGAGCCGCGCCCGGACGTCCGGCAACACGGCGGCGACGCGCTCGACGATGGAGGCGTGGAAGGCGGTGATGACGGCGGCGCCCTCGAGGGCCCGCCGGACCAGCGCGGCGTGCTCGGCGTCGAAGAGGTCGTGGTTGGCGTCGGTCCCGGTCAGCGTGACGACGAGCGGCACCTCCAGCCGCCGTGCCAGCCGGAGCGCCAGCGGGCCGGCTCGGCGGGCGTGAAAGGCGTGGACCAGCGCCGGACCGTACGCCTCGACGTCGCCTGTGGCCGCCTCCTCCGTCGTGCGGAACAGGTCCCACACGCGCAGATCCACGCCCCGCTCGCGCAGTCCGCGCGCGATCCGGTCCACGGTGATGGCATTGCCGCGGACGGAAGGGGGGGCGAAGGGGGTCAGGAGCGCCAGCCCGGTCATTGACGCGAGGATACCCGACGGGGGAAGGCCGCCCGGGGCGGGCCGTGAATCGACGGCGGTCCGACCAGCATCGATCTATAATGAGGACCGATGCCAGACTGTGGTTCCCGAGGGGTGTCCGAGATCGAGTGCCGGCAGATCGCCGAGCTGCTGGGTGACTACCTGGAGGGCTCCCTTCCCGGCGCCACCCGAGAGCTGATCGACTTCCACATCGATGGCTGTGCGCCCTGCGTGGCGTTCCTCAATACCTACCGAGGCACCGTGGACGCCACCCGCAAGCTGGCGGAGGTCCCGATTCCGGCCGAGTTGAAGAAGCGCCTCCTGGCTGTCCTCAAGAGCACGCGAGAGTGAATCGAAGGAGGCCTCGACGGCCCCCTTCGAAGCCGGCGCTCGAACACGGGCGACTTACGCGCTCAGCTCCTTCGAACTGATCGTGTAGCGAAAGGCGGCGGGGTCCAGGCTGTCCTTGCGCTCGTTGGCGGTCTCGGCTTGCGGGTACATCAGGAACACGATCGGCTTGCCTTGCGAGTTCGGCAGCTTCAGGTCGTGGGCGTAATTGTAGGCGAGCCAGTTCATCTCCCAGGCGCCGAACAGCTTGGCGCGGGCCTTCTGGACTGCGGGGTCGGTCAGCGGCAGATTGCCGCCGGCCTTCTCCTCGAGCACGACCTTCCGGACGTCGGCAGGATCCACCGGCACCCAGCCGTAGCCGGTCAGATAGACCTCGGCCCGGCAGTGCTGGGCCCGGCTGATGTCGCCGCCCTTGCCCAGGCTCTTGAACTCCCCGGAATCCGCGCAGCGAACGCCGTAGACGTCGCGCGCCGGCAGACCGGCCGCGCGCGCCAGCCCCACGTAGAGCGCGTTGAGGTCGGCGCACTTGCCGCCGAGATAGCGCGTCTCCAGCATGGTCTTGATGTCGCCCAGGCCGCAACCCTTCACCTTGGGGTCGCGGAAGGTGTTGTCCACGGTCCAGTCGTAGATGGCCTTGGCCTTGGCCAGCTCCGTGCCCCGGCCCTTGACGATCTGCTGCGCGGTCTCCCGCACGATGCCGTCGGTGGGCAGCAGCGCGGTGGGCTCGAGGTACTTCCGCAGCACGGCGGCGTCCTCCCGGGCCGCGGCCGCCGGTGGCCGGCTGACGTCGACGACCCGATCCCGCGTCGAGAACTTGCTGGTGATCTCGATGACCGGCGCCTTCTCCGTGCCCGGCCACTCGGCGTAGACGAATCCCGCGTCGTACTTCGGGTCGCGCTCCAGGCGCATGACGGCCGCGTTGCCCTTCCACGTGTCGCCGAGCCGGCGGAAGTAGTCCGTCTCGCCGAGCAGCGGCACCGGGATCCAGGCGCGCGTCACCCCGGACGGCGCCGCCGGCTCGATCTTCGAGAGCACCTCGAACGTGCGCCACTTCGGCTGCGCCTGCGCGAGCGCCACCCGCGCCGGCCCCGGCAGGCCGGTCGCCAGAGCGCCGGCCGAGAGCGCGAACCCGTGCTTGAGGAATCTGCGCCGTTGCATGGTCCCTCCCGAGGACGAAGCTGGAATGCGTCTTGGGATCGTGGCAGAGCGTATCGAGATTCGCCGGGAACACAAATTGGTAGCGTCGATAGCGGGCGCCGGACGGATTGGAAACGCCGATTCGCGGCGGGCCGGTCAGGCGCGGACGCGGATGATCGGCTCGGTCAGGACCTCGCCGATGTCCCAGCAACGCTCACCGGCCGCCGTGAAGGCGTCGAGGACGCCGGCGGCGCGGTCCCGGGAGATCGAGAACAGCAACCCCCCCGAGGTCTCCGCCTCGGTCAGCAACGCGGCCAGCGCCGGCGGCACGGCGGGATCGATGGTGAGGCGGGGTCCGAGGACGGCGTCGAGATGGCGGCGATTGCGCTTCATCCCGCCGCTGAAGTGCCCGGCGGTGGCCAGCGCCAGCGCGCCCGGCAACAGCGGCAGCCGCGCGGCCGACAGCGCCAGGCCGGCGCCGGAGGCCTCGACCATCTCGGCGGCGTGGCCCAGTAGCCCGTAGCCCGTGATGTCGGTGGCGCCGGTGGCGCCGAACTGGCGCGCGACCCGCGCGGCCACCCGATTCAGCCGGAGCATGCTGTCGATCGCGCCCTGGACCACCTCGGGCGGCGCCGCCTCGTCCTTGGCGGCGGTCGTGATCACGCCGGTGCCGAGGGGCTTGGAGAGGAACAGCCGGTCGCCCGGGCGCAGCCCCCCCTTGATGAACACGTGGTCGGGATGCACGCGCCCGGTGACGCACAGCCCGTACTTCGGCTCGGGATCGACCACCGTGTGGCCGCCGGCGATGACGCCGCCGGCCTCGGCGACCTTCTCGGCGCCGCCCCGGAAGACCTCGGCGATGATCGCCTTGTCGAAATCGCGCGGAAAGCCGGCCACCGCCAGCGCGAACAGCACCTCGCCGCCCATGGCGTAGACATCGGACATCGCGTTGACGGCGGCCACCGCGCCCCAGGTCCACGGGTCGTCCACGACCGGCGGGAAGAAGTCGACGGTCTCGACGATCGCCAGGTCGGGGCCGAGGCGGTAGACCGCCGCGTCGTCCGCGCGGCCGAGGCCGACGAGCAGGTTGCGCTCGGCCTCGGCCGACACGCCGAGCGGCCGCTTGAGCCCCGCCAGCACCTCCTGGAGATCTCCAGGAGCCATCTTGGAGGCTCAGCCCGCGCAGGCGGCGTACGAGGTCAGCCGGACCCGGCTCCCGGTCGTCATGCGGTTACGACGCCGGCCCGATCGCCTGGGATTCGACGAACGCCAGGAACGCCTGGGCCAGCGGCGAGCGGCTGCGGTCGCGGTGGGTCACCAGGTGGAAGGCCCGGGAGATGGTGATGTCGCGGAGCTTCACGCAGGCCAGCAAGCCCGCCCGGCACTCGTCCACCACGGCCCGCCACGAGATGATCGAGACCCCGACGCCGGCGCGCACCGCCTGCTTGATCGCCTGGGTCGACGCGATCTCCCCCACGATGCGGAACGCGGCCAGGTCCAGTCCCACGCCCTCCAGCGCCCGTTCGAACGCCTCCCGCGAGCCGGAGCCCTGCTCGCGCACGATCATGGGCTCGGCCTTCAGGTCGTCGAGCGAGACGGTGGCGCGGGCCGCCCACGGATGCTCGGCCGCCACCACGACGACCAGCTCGTCGGCCATGAGCTGGCGTCCCTCGAGCGCGCGGGCGGTGGGCGACGCGCCGACCACGCCCAGCTCCACGCGCCCCTCCGCCACCCACGCCTGCACCTCGCCGCTGCCGCCGATCCGCAGCGACACCGACACGTCGGGATACTTGGCGCGGAAAGCGCCGATGAGGGCCGGCAGCACGTACTCTCCCGGGATGGTGGAGCCGCCGACCACGAGCTCACCGCTCACCCGCCCCTGGAGCTGGGCCATCGCCTGCGTGGCCTCGCGGGACAGCGCCAGCATCCGCTGCGCGTAGCCGAGCAGCAGCGTGCCCGCGCGCGTCGGCGTGGCGCCGCGGCCGAGCCGGTCGAGCAGTTGCACGCCCAGCTCGTCCTCCAGCGCGCGGATGTGCTCGGAGACGGTCGGCTGGGTGAGGAACAACCGCTCGGCGGCGCGCGAAAAGCTGCCCAGCTCGGCGACCTTGACGAAGATCTCGAGCCGGCGCAGATCCAGGATCACCGGCTCGCCTCGCCGGCGGCTCGCACGACCATCAACGACGAAGGGCCCTGGCGGGCCCTTCGAGACGGCGGGTCACGGACGGACCGGAGCGGTCAGTGGCAGCCGCAGCCGCCACCACCACAGCAGCCGCCGCCGCCCGACACGGTCGAGGCCACGGGGCTGTCGCTCCTCAGTCCGAAGACGGAGAGCTTGCGCATGACGTCGCCGCCGGCACAGGTCGGGCAGGCGACCTTGGTGGAGGCGCCGGACACGTACTTCTCGAAATCCTCGCCGCAGCCGCGGCAGCGGTACTCGTAGATCGGCATCGCCTACTCACCGCCCCGCTGGACGTAGCTCTTGACGAACTCCTCGGCGTTCTCCTCGAGGATGTCGTCGATCTCGTCCAGGAGCTTGTCGATGTCTTCCTTGATCTTCTTGCCCTTCTTGGCAACCTCCGGGTTGGCGGCGGTGCCGTCGCCCCCGCCCTCGGACGGCTTGGTGGGGCGCGTCTCTTTCCGTTTCTGCTCTGCCATGATGCCCTCCATCGGGCCACGAACCGTGGGGCCGTGGCCGACCGGTGACCTCGCCGCTTCAATTCTAACTGATGGGCACGACCCTGCAAGACCTTTGCGGCCGGGTCACCGCTTGAAGTGCTTGCTCAGGCTCAGCGTCTGGTGCTGGTAGGAGGACCCCAGCCCCACCCCGTACACGCGCGCCGGCCGGCTGCGCAGCCGCTCGAACCAGACCTTGAACGAGGTCTGGCCGTCGTAGACCAGGAACGGAACCTCCCGCGCCCGTACCTCCATGACAACCTTGGTGCCAAGCACGCTGCCGTCGCCGAAGCCGAAGCCCGGATCGAAGAACCCCGCGTAATGCGTGCGAATCTCGCCGGCGCCGGCGTCGTAGACCACCATCTCGCTGGCGAACTGGGGCGGCACCCGGATCCGCTCCTTGGACACCAGAATGTAGAAACGGTTGGCCTCCAGGATGTAGGCGTCGCGGTTGGGCCGCTTGATCGGCTCCCAGAACTCCGCGGGATCGTAGTGCCCGACCCGCGCCAGGTCGACCGCCGGGGGATTGGGATGCGCCCGGTAGCCGATGATGCCGCCGGTGGCGCGGCCGGAGAGATCGACGCCCATGCACAGGCCGTCGTGGAACGTCGCGCGCTCCAGCGGCACCGGCCGGTCGTCGTCGTCGTAGAGCAGCGGGGCCGCCGCGTAGACCTCGCGCAACGCCGCGTCGCTCAGGGCGCCGTCGCCGCGCAGCAGGCGCAGCTGGTTGAGCGAGACGCCGGCGTGCGCGCGCACCGGGAAGGACTGCGGCGAGATCTCGAGATAGAGGCCGCCGCGATAACCGGGCGCGATCTCGTCGAAGCGCGGCGTGCGGTCGGTGATGACGCGGGTGAAGATGTCGAGCCGGCCGGTCGTGCTCTTCGGGTTGGAGCGCCCGCGCACGTCGGGCGGCAGCGCCAGCGACTCCAGCAGCGGCACCAGGTACACGGACCCGCGCTGCAGCGTCGCGCCGTCGCCGAGCGAGAGCCGGTCGATCACGAGGTCGCCGTCGCCGTCGAGCCGGGCTTGCACCGGCTCCCGGAACGGCAGGAAGCTGGCGCGCAGCTGGTAGGCGAGCGGTCCCAGGCGCAGGTCGAGGCTGGCCGGCTGGAACTGCTCGTCGGCGAGCGGCGCCGAAGCCGTGATCCAGCCGGCCTCCAGCGCGGCCCGCAGCTCGTGGTCGGGAAGGACGCCGGCGTTCATGCCGACCCACTTAGCACCGGCTCCGCGTGGCCGTCAAGGCGCGAGCCTGCCGCCGGCGCCGCGGCGGGCATCAGCCGACCTTCCGGCTCACCGCGCCTCCGGTGTCGACGGCGAACGCCCACGCGCGGCCGCGCACGCCGGCGGCCGCCGCCGCGCCCTCCATCGAGTGCGCCACCGCGCCGGCATCGGCGGTCACCACGGCCAGCAGCGCGGGCCCGGCTCCGGACAGCACGCAGCCCAGCGCGCCCGCCGCGCGGGCGGCCTCGGCCACGGCGGGCATCCAGGGGAACAGGCGCAGGCGGTACGGCTGGTGCAGCCGGTCGTCGAGCGCGGTGCCGAGCACGTCGAGGCGGCCCGACTGCAGCGCCGCCAGCAAGAGCGACACCCGCTGGACGTTGAAGACGGCGTCCGCTCGCGGGACGGACGCCGGCAGCACCGCCCGGGCCTCGGCCGTCGCGCTCGTCACCTCGGGCACCAGCACCACCCAGCGCACCCCGCCCGGGACCGGCAGCGTCACGGTGGCGATGCGGCCGTCGCCGAGCGCGCACGACACGGTGAGCCCCCCCAGCAGCGCCGCGGCGACGTTGTCGGGATGGCCCTCGGCCCGCGCGGCCAGCGCGAGCAGCGCGTCGCGCGACAGCGGCGCGCCCAGCAGCGCGTTGCCCGCCACCAGGCCGCCGACCCAGGCCGCCGCGCTGGAGCCGAGCCCGCGGCCGGTCGGCACCCGGTTCACGCAGGTGAGCGCCACGCCCTTGAACGGCCGCCCCGCCGCCTCGTAGGCCTGCCGCACGCCTCGCGCGACCACGTTGTGGGCGCCGGGCGGCAGCCGGCCCACCCCCTCGCCCTCGATGGTCACGCTGACGCCGTCGGCCTCGGCGGCCGTGACCTCGTTGTAGAGCGCCAGCGCCAGCGCGAGCGCGTCGAAGCCGGGCCCGAGGTTGGCCGAAGTGGCGGGAACGCGGACGTGCACGCGCAACGGCTCGCTCAGAGCCGCTTGAGCAGCCACTCCGGGGTGAGCGAGATCGCCCAGGAGTTGAGGATCACGTAGTAATTGGTGGCCACCAGAACGCCGACGACGATCAGGAGCACCCCGGCGCCCCGCTCCACCACCGGGATGAACGGGCGGTAGCGCTTGAAGACCCTCAAGAAGGAGCCCAGGGCGAGCGCCGACAACAGGAACGGCACGCCCAGTCCGGCCGAGTAGGCCACCAGCAACCCCACGCCGCGCTCGACGGTTTCGGCGGTGCCGGCCAGCGAGAGGATGGCGCCCAGGATCGGCCCGACGCACGGCGTCCAGCCGATGGCGAACGTCACGCCGACCAGGAACGAGCCGACGTACCCCGCCGGCTTCTCGCGGATCTGCCACTGCTGCGTGCGCCCGAACAGGGCCACCTTGAGCAGGCCGGCGATGTAGAGGCCGAAGACGACGATGAGGACGCCGCCGACGATGCGGATCGTGTCCCGGTACTGGAACAGGAGCTGGCCGGCGGCGCTGAAGGACGCGCCCAGCGCCACGAACACCAGCGAGAAGCCGAGTACGAACGTCGTCGCGTGCAGGAGCACGCGGCGGCGGGCGGCGGCGGTGAGGTCGGCCGAGAGATCGGCCACCGACATGCCCGTGATGAACGACAGGTAGGAGGGGAACAACGGCAGCACGCACGGCGACAGGAAGGAGAACAGCCCCGCGCTGAACGCCACCACGACTCCGACCGAGCCGCTCACGGCCGGCGGGCCAGCCCCTCGATCAGCGAGTGCGAGGCGTCGTTGTCCCAGTGGCGGGGACCGATGGCCAGCGCGGTCAGGTTGCCGTCGCGCCCGACGATGAAGCTCGAGGGCAGCGCCCGCACGCCGTAGGCGTTGGCCATCTCCATCCGGGGATCGAGGCCGATCGGGAACGTGAGCTTGTGCTCGGCGGCGAAGGGCGCCACCTTCCGGGGGTCGGCGTCCACGGAGACCGCGATCAGCGTGAAGCCGGAGTTCTTCTGCTGGCGGTACAGCCGCTCCATGGCCGGCATCTCCTCCAGGCAGGGCGGGCACCAGGTCGCCCAGAAGTTGATCAAGACGACCTTGCCGCGCTGCTCGGTCAGCCGCACCTTGCCGCCGCCGTGGATGGGCAGGGTGAAGTCCTCCGCGAGCTTCGAGCGCGCGGGCCGGATCAGCTCCAGCTCCTCGAGCGCCGCCTCCAGCGGCAGCACCTTGCCGGCCCGCGGGCGGGCGGTCACCGTCGCCGGGGGCGCCGCGGCGACAGGGGTGCTGGTCGACGGGCCGGAGCGCGCGGGCGGTGACGCCGACGCGTCGGCGGTCTGCCGGCGCTCGGACGTGACGTATCCCACGGTCGCCGCGGCAAGGAGGAGCACGAGCGCGATCAGAACGGCCACCGGCGGTCGCATTGAATCAGGCGCAGTATACCCCTATATTGAGCCACCCTATATTGAGCCACCCTCGATGAAGCCGGCGCGTGCCCGACCCCTGACCATCGTCGCCGACGATCTCACCGGCGCCTGCGACACCGGCGCGCTGTTCGCCGGCCGCGCGCCGGTGCCGGTGACCGTGTGGCCGCGCCGCGCCGTCGAGGCGGCCGTGCGCGTGGTGGACACGGAAAGTCGCGCGCTGCCGGCGGACGAGGCGGCCGGCCGCGTCGGCGCCGTCGCCGGACGCGCGCGGGCCGGCTTCTGGTTCAAGAAGATCGACTCCACGATGCGGGGGCGGGTCGGCGCCGAGATCGACGCCCTCCTGCGGGCCACCGGCACGGCGACCGCGGTGGTGTGCCCGGCGTTCCCCGGCCAGGGCCGGATCGTCCTCGACCGCGTGCTGCTGATCGGCGGCGTGCCCGTCGCCGACACGCCCGTCGCGGACGACCCGCAGTTCCCGGCCGGCACGTCCAGCGTCGTGGAGATCCTGCGACCGCAACTCGATCGGGCGCTCGCCTGGATCCCCATCGACCAGATGCGCGCGGGGCCCGAGGCGCTCGCGGCCCGGCTGAGGCGGCTGGGCGGCACCGCCATCGTCGCCGACGCCGAGACCGACGCCGATCTGGACGCGCTCGTCGAGGCCGCGCTCGCCGTCACGCCGATGCCGCTGCTGGTCGGCGCGGCCGGCCTGGCGCGGGCGCTGGCCGCGCGCCTCGGCGTGCTCGCGGAGCGGGCCGAGCTGCCGTCGGGCTCGCGCTGGCTGATCGTCGCCGGCAGCCGTCACCCGGCGACCCGCCGACAGCTCCGCGAGGCGCGGGCCGCGGGCCTGACGGTGCTCGCCACCGCCGACCGGACCGTCGAGAGCCGGACCGACGTCCTGGCGCGGCTGATCGAGCAGGCGGTGGCGGCGCTCGCGCGCGAGCGCTGGGACGTGGTGATCGTCACCGGCGGCGAGACGGCCCTGGCGCTGTGGGCCGCGCTCGGGGCCGAGCGCATCGACCTCGTCGGGGCCCCCGCGCCCGGCCTGGCCCTCGGCCACCTGCGGGTCCCCGGGCGCGAGGCGCTGCCGCTGGTCACCAAGGCCGGTGGCTTTGGCACTCCCGACCTGCTCGTGTCGCTGGCCGCCGTGCGGGCCGCCGCCGCCGGCGAGGCGAGCCTGTGATGGTGGCGGTGCGTGCCGCGGCTGCAGGCCGTGACAGAGGACGCGGCGGCGTGAGGCGTCCCGTGCTCGGCGTGACCATGGGCGACCCGGCCGGCGTGGGACCCGAGATCATCGCGCGGGCCGCGGTCGAGCCGGCGGTGCGCGCGACGTGCCGCCCGGTGGTGATCGGCGCGGCGTCGACCATGCGCGAGGCGCTGGCGCTCGTGGGGGGGCCGCTCGCGCTGCACGCCGTGGCGCGCGTGGCCGAGTGCCGGTGGGCAGACGGCACGCTGGAGGTGCTCGACCTCGGCAACGTCGACATGGCCACGCTGCCGCGCGCCGAGGTCAGCGCCGCCGCCGGCCGCGCGGCCTACGAGTTCATCGCGCGGGCGGTCGCGCTCGCCCAGGCGCGCGAGATCGACGCCATCGTCACCGCGCCGGTCAACAAGGAAGCGCTGGCCGCCGCCGGCGTGCGGCACGCCGGCCACACCGAGATCCTGGCCGAGCTGAGCGACACGCGCGACTTCGCCATGCTCTTGATCGGCAAGGAGCTGAAGGTCATCCACGTGACGACCCACGTGGCCCTGCGGCGCGTCCCCGACCTGGTCACCCGCGAGCGCGTCTTGACGACGATCCGCCTGGCCCAGCGCACGCTGGAGGGCCTCGGGCAGCCGCGCGGCCGCATCGCGGTGGCGGGCCTCAACCCGCACGCCGGCGAGGACGGGCTCTTCGGCGACGAGGAGGCGCACGCGATCGTGCCCGCCATCGAGGCGGCCCGGGCGGAGGGGCTGAGCGTCACCGGCCCCCTGCCCGCCGACACGCTGTTCTCGCGCGCGCGCGGCGGCGAGTTTGATATCGTCGTCGCCATGTATCACGACCAGGGCCACATCCCCGTCAAGACGCTCGGCTTCGAGTACGACGAGGCGTCGAAGCGGTGGACGGGGCTGTCCGGCGTGAACGTCACGGTCGGGTTGCCGTTCCTGCGCGTCTCGGTGGACCACGGGACCGCGTTCGACCGGGCCTGGAAGGGCACGGCGAACCACGAGTCGATGGTCGAGGCGCTCGACGTCGCCACACGGATGCTCACTCCGGAGGGCTAGCCATGGACGAGCGGGAGATCCGCAGCCTGATCGACGACGTCAAGACCGGCCGCCTGAGCCGGCGGCGCTTCGTGCAGACGATGGTCGGCCTGGGGCTCACCGCCCCCCTCGCCGCCCGGATGCTGGGGGCGTCGGGCGTCGCCGCCCAGCCCAAGTCGCCGGCGTTCGCACCGACCCGGCGTGGCGGTGGGGGGCCGCTGCGCGTGCTGTGGTGGCAGTCGCCTACCCTGCTCAACCCGCACTTCGCCACCGGCACCAAGGACCAGGACGGGTCGCGGATCTTCTACGAGCCGCTGGCCGCCTACGACCCCGACGGCAATCTCTCGCCGGTGCTGGCCGCCGACATCCCGACCGTGGACAACGGCGGCCTCGGCCGCGACGGCACCTGGGTCGTCTGGCAGCTCAAGCAGGGCGTGCAGTGGCACGACGGCAAGCCCTTCACGGCCGACGACGTGATCTTCAACTGGGAGTACGCCGCCGACCCGGCCACCGCGGCGGTGACGATCGGGGCCTACCGCGATATCGACCGGGTCGAGCGGGTCAACGACCACGCCGTCAAGATCGTCTTCAAGCAGCCCACGCCGTTCTGGTTCGAGGCCTTCTGTGGCCAGAACCGCGCGCTCATCCCCAAGCACCTCTTCGCCGCCTACAAGGGCGCCAAGTCGCGCGAGGCGCCGGCCAACCTCAAGCCGGTCGGCACCGGCCCCTACCGGTTCGTGGACTTCAAGCCGGGCGACATCGTGCGCGGCGACATCAACCCCCACTACCACGTCCCCAACCGGCCGTTCTTCGACGCGATCGAGATGAAGGGCGGCGGCGACGCCGCCTCGGCCGCTCGAGCGGTGCTGCAGACCGGCGAGTACGACTTCGCGTGGAACATCCAGGTCGAGGACGACATCGTGCGCCGGATGGAGCAGGGCGGCAAGGGCCGCGCCGAGATCTACCCGACGGGGAACATCGAGCACATCCAGCTCAACACCACCGACCCGTGGAAAGAGGTGGACGGCGAGCGGTCCAGCCTCAAGACGATCCATCCGACCCTCTCCGACCCGGCCGTCCGCCAGGCCCTCGGGGTCCTGGTCGATCGGGCCTCCGTGCACGAGCAGATCTACGGCCGTCAGGGCCAGGCCACCGCGAACTACCTCAACGCGCCGCCACGGTTCGCGTCCCGGAACATGCGCTGGGAGTTCAACGTCGACAGGGCCAATCAGATCCTCGATGCCGCCGGCTGGCGGCGCGGGGCCGACGGCATCAGGGCGAAGGACGGCAAGCGGCTCAAGTTCCTGTACCAGACGTCCACCAACGCCCCCCGCCAGAAGACGCAGGCGATCGTGAAGCAGGCGTGCGCGAAGGCGGGAATCGAGATCGAGATCAAGTCGGTCGTGGCCTCCGTCTTCTTCTCGTCGGACGCGGCCAACCCCGACACCTATCCGCACTTCTACAGCGATCTGCAGATGTACACGACCACGACCGGAGTCGACCCCCTGTGGGGCATGCGCGTGTTCACGTCCCAGGAGGTCGCCACCAAGGACAACAAGTGGACCGGGCGGAACATCACGCGGTGGCGCAACGAGGAGTACGACCGGGTGTGGAAGGCCGCCGAGACCGAGATGGACCCGGTCAAGCGGGCGGCGCATTTCATCCGCATGAACGACGTGGTCATTCAGAACAACGTGGTCATCCCGGTGCTGTGGCGCAACGGCGTCGCCGTGGCCGGTTCGCGGCTGCGCGGCATCGACCTGAGCGGCTGGGACTCCAACGTGTGGCGGCTGCCGTACTGGCACAGGGCCTGACCGGTCTTGACAGGTCGGAGCGGCGAAACTATAAGGAACCACGACCAGTTGGCACGGTGATCGTGACCGATCCCCTGTAGGGAGGACTGCATGGACGAGCGTGAGCTGAGGACGATGATCGACGAGGTGAAGAGCGGCCGCCTGAGCCGCCGGCGCTTCGTCCAGACGATGGTCGCGCTGGGGCTGACGGCGCCCATGGCCGGCCAGATGCTGGCCTCCGCCGGCGTGGCCCAGGCCCAGTCGAAGCTGGCCTACAAGCCCACCAAGCGGGGCGGCGGTGGCGCGCTGCGGGTGCTGTGGTGGCAGGGCGCCACCCTGCTCAACCCGCACTTCGCGGTCGGCACCAAGGACCAGGACGGCTCGCGGATCTTCTACGAGCCGCTCGCCTCCTGGGACCCGGACGGCAACCTGGCGCCGATCCTGGCGGCCGAGATCCCCAGCCTGCAGAACGGCGGCGTGGCCAAGGACGGCCGGTCCGTCACCTGGAAGCTCAAGCGGGGCGTCGCCTGGCACGACGGCAAGCCGTTCACCGCCGACGACTGCGTGTTCACCTGGGAGTTCGCCGCCGACCCCGCGACGGCGTCGGTGAGCATCGGCACGTACAAGGACATCAAGGTCGACAAGGTCGACAGCCACACGATCAAGGTCACCTTCGCCAAGCCCACGCCGTTCTGGGCCGACCCCTTCGTGGGCGTGCGGGGCATGGTCATCCCCAAGCACATGTTCGAGACCTTCAAGGGCGCCAAGTCGCGCGAGGCGCCGACCAACTTGAAGCCCGTCGGCACCGGGCCCTACCGGTTCGTGGACTTCAAGCCGGGTGACATCGTCCGCGGCGAGCTGAACCCCAACTACCACCAGGCGAACCGGCCGTTCTTCGACACCATCGAGATGAAGGGCGGCGGCGATGCCGTCTCGGCGGCCCGCGCCGTCATCCAGACCGGCGAGTTCGACTATGCCTGGAACATGCAGGTCGAGGACGACATCCTCAAGCGCATGGAGCAGGGCGGCAAGGGCAAGGCCTCCATCGTGGCCGGCGGCAACATCGAGCACATCCAGCTCAACAACACCGACCCGTGGAAGGACGTGGACGGCGAGCGCTCCAGCATCAAGACGACGCACCCCTTCCTCACCGATCCCGCCGTGCGCCAGGCGCTGAACCTGCTCGTCGACCGCGCCTCCGTGCAGGAGCAGATCTACGGCCGCACCGGCATCGCCACCGCCAACTTCCTCAACCAGCCGGCGCGCTTCCAGTCGAAGGCCACGAAGTACGAGTTCAACGTCGAGAAGGCCAGCCAGATCCTCGAGGCGGCCGGCTGGAAGAAGGGCTCGGACGGCATCCGGGCCAAGGACGGCAAGAAGCTGAAGCTGGTCTACCAGACGTCGATCAACGCCCCCCGCCAGAAGAACCAGGCCATCGTCAAGCAGGCGGCGGCCAAGGTCGGGATCGACATGGAGCTGAAGTCGGTGACGGCGTCCGTCTACTTCTCGTCGGACGTCGCCAACCCCGACACCTACACGAAGTTCTACACCGACATCCAGATGTACACCACGACCATGACGCAGCCCGATCCCGAGCTGTTCATGAACCAGTTCACGTCGTGGGAGGTCGCCTCCAAGGACAACAAGTGGCAGGGCCGCAACATCACGCGCTGGCGGAACGAGGAGTACGACAAGCTCTACCGGGCGGCCGAGTCCGAGCTGGATCCCGTCAAGCGCGCCGCGCTGTTCATCAAGATGAACGAGCTGGTCATCCAGAACGTCGTGGTGATCCCCGTCGTCTTCCGCCCGCGGGTGGCGGCGGTCAGCAACCGCATGCACGTGGAGCAGAGCGGCTGGGACTCCGATTTCTGGAACCTGCCGAACTGGTACCGGGAGGGGTAGGGGGCGGCCGGGGGCGGCGGAGCGGAGACGATGTCGAAGTACCTGCTCCGCCGCCTCCTGATCTCGATCCCCGTGCTGGCCGGCATCAGCCTCATCCTCTTCACCATCCTGGCCCTGGCCCCCGGCGATCCGTTCGAGGAGCTGGCCACCAATCCCAACGTCCCGCCCGAGGTGGCGGCCAACCTCCGCGCGAAGTTCGGCCTCGACGACCCCGTCGCCGTCCGCTACGTCCGCTGGTTCGGCGCGATGATGCGGGGCGACTGGGGCTTCTCGTTCGCGAGCCGCGTCGACGTGGACACGCTGATCATGCAGCGGTTGCCGACCACGCTGATCGTGCTGGGGTCGGCCCAGCTGCTGGGCATCCTGGTGGCGCTGCCCATCGGCACGCTGTCGGCGATCCGCCCCTACTCGATCTTCGACCAGATCGCCACCACGCTGGCCTTCATCGGCTTCTCGCTGCCGACGTTCTTCACCGGCCTGCTGTTCATTTTGTTCTTCTCGATCTACCTCGACTGGCTGCCGTTCATCTACCGCGCCGACATCAGCGCCACCGGCTGGCAGTTCTACTGGGAGCACCTGCGCCAGGCCATCATGCCGGTGGCGGTGCTCGGCCTCTTCCAGGGCGCCGCCCTCACGCGCTTCGTGCGCTCGGCGGTGCTCGACGTGATCCGCCTGGACTACATCAACACCGCGCGGGCCAAGGGCCTGTCCGAGCGTGTCACGATCGTCAAGCACGCGGTGCGCAACGCCCTGATCCCGGTGGTGACGCTGGTCGCGCTCCAGATCCCCGGCATCTTCACGGGCGCCGTCATCACCGAGCAGATCTTCCGGGTGCCGGGCATCGGCTCGCTGCTCATCAGCGCCATCCTCGCCAACGACACGCCGGTCATCATGGCGATCACGTTCGTGTTCTCGTGCCTGGTCGTCCTGTTCAACCTGGTCGCCGACCTGCTCTACGGCTGGCTCGACCCCCGCATCAGCTACCGCTGACGATGGCCACCACCCTGCCGTCCGAGACGCTGGCCGCCGAGATCCCGGCCGAGACGTCGCGCGGGCCCGCCTCGCTGGGCGCCGAGGCGCTGCGCCGCTTCCGCCGCCACCGGCTCGCCACGTTCGGCGCCGCCGCCCTGGTCTTCATGGTGGTCGCCGTGGTGGCCGGCCCCTTCGTCTACCGCGTGCCGATCGACGAGATCGATTTCAAGGCCAAGCTGCAGACCCCGTCCTGGGCCCATCCGCTCGGCACCGACGACCTGGGGCAGGACCTGCTGGCCCGCATGCTCTACGGCGGGCGCATCTCGCTGGCCGTCGGCATCGCGGCCATGCTGATCGCCATCACGATCGGCGTCGCCGTGGGCGCCGTCGCCGGCCACTTCGCCGGCGGCGTCGACCACACGCTCATGCGGATCACCGATTTGTTCCTCTCCCTGCCCCAGCTGCCCCTGCTGCTGCTGATCGTCTACCTGTTCCGCGATCTCCTGAAGGCGGCGCTCGGGCCCGAGGCCGGCGTCTTCGTGCTGATCGTGGCGGTCATCGGCGGGCTGCGCTGGATGCCGGTGGCCCGCCTGGTGCGCGCCCAGTTCCTCTCGCTGCGCGAGAAGGAGTTCGTGGAGGCCGCCCGGGGGCTGGGGGCGCCGCCGTTCCGCCAGGTGGTCCGCCACATCCTGCCCAACGCCATGGGGCCGGTGATCGTGGCCGGCACCATCGACGTGGCGGCGGCCATCATCGCCGAGTCGTCGCTGTCGTTCCTGGGGCTCGGCTTCCCGCCCGACATCCCGACCTGGGGCCGCATCCTGTTCGACGCCAAGGACAATCTCGACTTCGCGCCGCACTGGGCGATCTTCCCGGGCACCGCCATCTTCCTCACCGTGCTGTCCATCAACTACATCGGCGACGGGCTGCGCGACGCGCTCGATCCCCGCAAGGTCCTCGGCCACTAGCATGGCGGCCGGCGTCCCGCGATGCCCGAGCCGGCCCGACACGGGGCCCGGCGGGCGCCCGCGCGGCTCACCTGTACGCTGCAAGCTCGCTCCGGACGGGGCGAGCGCGAGCCCCCCATCCCCCGGAGGGGGCTGGGCCGAGGTGAGTCGAATCGCCGATCGCGCGCTCGCCCCGTCCTGCGCTCGCGCAGCGACAACGGCTCGCCACGAGGGCGCCCGCCGGGCCCCGTGTCGGGCCGGCTCGGGCATCGCGCAGGCGCCGGCGAGCTGATGGGCCTGGCGCAGCGGGCGGAGGTCGTCATCGTCGGGGGCGGCGTGACGGGGGCCAGCATCGCCTTCCATTTGGCGCGGCGGGGCGTGCGCGACGTGGTGCTCGTCGAGAAGAACTTCCTGGCCTCGGGGCCCACTGGCCGCAGCTCGGCCTGCGTGCGGCAGCACTACTCGACCCCGGAGACGTGCCGCATGGTGCTGAAGGCGCTCCGGTTCTTCGAGCGGTTCGCCGAGCACACGGGCGGGCGCACGGCGTCGTTCGTCCGCACCGGCTACCTGCTCGGCGTCGACGACCGGCTGCGCAAGCCGATGGAAGCCTCGGTCGCGCTCCAGCGTTCGGCCGGCATCGACTCGCGGCTCGTCACGCCCCGCGACATGGGTGAGATCGAGCCGCGCCTGCGCACCGACGATCTCACGGCCGGCTGCTACGAGCCCGAGGCTGGATCCGCCGATCCGGCGCAGACGACGCAGGGCTTCGCCGGCGCCGCCCGTGACCGGGGCGTGCGCATCATGGAGGAGACCAGCGTGAGCGGGATCCGCGTCGAGGGCGACCGCATCGCCGCCGTCGAGACCAGCCGGGGGGCCATCGCGACGCGCAGGGTGGTCGATGCGGCCGGCGCCTGGGCCCACCACCTCGGCAAGCTGGTCGGCGTCAACCTGCCCATCACCGTGTGCCGTCACAAGATCGCGCTCGTCGCCTGGCCGGCGGACGCGCGGGGCCCGCATCCGATGGTCTACGACTTCGTCACGAACATCTACACGCGTCCCGAGACCGGCGACATGATCCTGGTGGGGCCGCTCGACGCCGAGGAGCGCGCCGACCGCGCCGACCCCGACGCCTACCGCGAGGGGCTGGACTTCGACGAGCGCACGGATCTGCTGGCCCGGGCGGCCACCCGGTTTCCGGTCCTCGAGCACGGCCACGTCGCCCATCACTACGCCGGCTGCTTCGACGTCGCCCCCGACTGGCACCCGATCCTCGACGAGACCGGCCCCGACGGCTTCTACGTCGCCGCCGGATTCTCCGGCCACGGCTTCAAGCTCTCCCCGGCGGTGGGCGACATGGTCGCGCAGCTCGTCTGCGAGGGAAAGAAGCCGGGTGACGACATCCACGCCTTCCGCCTCTCCCGCTTCGCCGAGGGCCGGCCGATCCGCGGCACCTACGGCGACTGGCTCATGTGCTGACCAGCCGATGAGGGCCGACGAGCTCTGGTTCGTGCCGGCCACCGACCTGGTGTCGCTGATCAGGCGGCGGAAGGTCTCGCCGCTGGAGGTCACCCGCGCGGTGCTCGCACGAATCGAGCGGGTGAATCCGCCGTTGACGGCGTACTGCACGGTGGCGGCGGAGCAGGCGCTGGCGGCGGCGCGGAAGGCGACGGCGGCGGCCGGCAGGCGGGGCGCGAGGCTGGGGCCGCTTCATGGCGTGCCGGTGTCGATCAAGGACCTCACGCCGACGAAGGGCATCCGGACGACGTGGGGGTCGAAGATCTTCGAGCATCACGTGCCCGAGGCCGACGGGCTCGTCGTGGAGCGCCTGAAGGCCGCTGGCGCGATCGTCATCGGGAAGACGAACACGCCGGAATTCGGGGCCGGGGCCAACACCTTCAACGCGGTGTTCGGGCCGACGCGCAACCCGTGGAACCCCGCGCTCACCTGCGGCGGCTCGACCGGCGGGGGGGCGGTGGCGCTGGCGACCGGCATGGGGCCGCTCGCCCAGGGCTCCGACCTCGGGGGCTCGCTCCGCCTGCCGGCGGCCTTCTGCGGCGTCGTGGGCTTCCGGACCTCTCCCGGGTGCGTGCCGGTGTGGCCGAGCGCCAACGCGTGGGAGTCGTACAGCGTGCAGGGGCCCATGGCACGCACGGTCGCCGACACGGCGCTGATGCTGGCGGCCATCGCCGGACCCGACCCGCGCGTGCCGATCTCCTATCCGGTGGACACCCGCGCGTTGCTGGCCGCGGTGAGGCGGCCGAGCGTCAAGGGACTCCGGATCGCCTGGGGAGGCGATCTGGGCATCACCCCGCTGGACGAAGAGGTGCGGCGGGTGACCGAGGCGACGCTGGCGACGTTCCGCACGCTCGGCGCCCGCGTGGAGGCGGCGCACCCGGACTTCGGCGAGGTCGCCGAGATCGTCCGCACCAGCCGCGGGCTCGCGATGGTCACGCGCCAGGAGGACAACCTCGCGAAGTGCAAGCCGGTGATGCAGGACAACCTCGTCAGGAACACCGAGCAGGGCCTGGCGCTGACGGCGTCGGAGATCGCGCGCGGCGACCGGCTGCGCACCGAGCTGTTCCATCGCGTGCGCCGGTTCATGGAGCGCTACGACCTGATCCTCACCCCCACGGCCCCGGTCCCCCCGTTCGCGCTCGAGATGCGCTCGGGCCCCGAGGAGATCAACGGCGTCCGGATGACGAACTACATCCAGTGGGCGCTGCTCACCTACGCCTTCACGGTGATCAACGCGCCCGCCATCTCGGTGCCGGCCGGCCTCACCCGCGACGGCCTGCCGGTGGGGCTGCAGATCGCCGGCCGCTGGCGCGACGAGGTCACCGTGCTCCGCGCGGCCGCGGCCTTCGAGGAGGCCGCGCCATGGGCCCACCTGCACCCCCCCGGGCACCGCCTCGACCACGCCGTCCCGCGACGGCATGCGAGCGAGCTCGCGGGCGCCCCCTGACCACCCGGATCAGCGCCAGCACGAGCGCATGGCCCCGAATCATTGGAGGGCGCGGAGGCGGCCGTCGACATCGGGCCCGATCGTGCCACGCTCGGTCACGGCCTGCAGCAGGACATCGGCGAGCAGGGGCCCGCTCGCCGCGTCCACCGGCACGCGCATGTCGCGGGAGGCCGTGAACCCGTCGCCCCCGCGTGCGATGTAGTCGACGACCGCGGCGGTGTAGCGGCGCTCGAGGTCGAGCGGGGCGCCGCCGATCTCCACGGCGAGCACGCGCTGACCCGCCGGCCCGGCCGGATCGAAGCTCATCGCGATCACCGCGCCAGCGCCGTCATCTCCACGCGCGCCTCCGGTGGCGTGAAGACCACCACGCGGGCGATGCCGGGCACGGCGGCCAGCGCGTCGAGCCGGTCGAGCAGGAAGCACCGATAGAGCGCGGTGGCCCCGGCCGGCGTGAGCGCGCCGTGCAGGCGCGACTTCACCGGCCCGGCGCCCGGCACGCGCGCCATCACGGCGACGGCCGGCCCGCCCGGGCGGGGCGGGTTCACGACGCGACGGCGCCGCGCGGCCCGGCGCCCACCTTCAGGCCGCGCGGTTGCGCCAGTGGTGGTCGGGGCGGCGGGCGATCCGCTCGGCCAGGAACCGGCCGGCGCGCTCGGCGTCGCCGCTGCGGAAGCAGGCCTCGAAGAGCGTGTCGTGAAAGACGTCGCGCTGCGCGCGGCTGCCGCCCAGCTCCACGATCCGCGGCCGCAGCGGCTCCAGGCGCGCGACGGTTCGCGCGTAGTCGCCGCCGGCGAAGGCGTGCAGCCCCTCGACCAGCGGCACCAGCACGCCGCCCACCAGCCCCGTGCGGTCCTTGGGCGCCCGCTCGCGGATCATCGCCAGGTGCGTGTCGGCCGAGGCCCAGTCCCCGCCCGCGGCCAGCGCCATGGCGATGTGGGCCACGTGGAAGGACAGGCCCTGGCGATTCATCCGCTCGCGGCCGATGGCGGTGAACGGCGTCCAGCGCGCGCCCATCGGCCGGCCGGCCAGCTCCATCCGCCACAGGAGCGAGATCGAGTCGTGCAGGTCGCCGGCGATCGACGAGGGCGTCCGCTCGAACACCGTGCGGGACAGCGCGGCCGCCCGCGCGTAGTCGCCCCGCGCGAAATGCAGCAGCGCCAGGTGCCAGAGCAGGTGGTTGCGGAACCAGTTCAGCCCGCGGCAGGGATGGATGGCCGCCGGCAGCCGGGTGATGCCGGTGTCGAAGTCGGCCGACTCGTAGAGCGCGTGGGCGAGGGCGTGGACGCCCCAGGCGTCGCCCGGGTTCAACACCAGCGCGGCCTCGGCGGTGCGCACGGCCTCGCCGCAGCGGTCGGCCTCCTCCAGCGCGAACGCGTGCAGGCCGAGCACGAAGGACTCGCCCGGATAGTGCGGCAGCATCAAGGTCGTGACCTCCAGCATCTCCGGGAAGCGGCCCTGCCAGAAGAACACGTAGTAGAGACGCTGCAGCACCATCACGTCGCGCGGGAAGTCGGCCAGGTGCGCGCGCATCGCCTGGGCGGCCTCGTCGGCCTTGCCCGAGGTCCACAGCGCGATCGCCTCGACGTGCCGCCGCTCGCGCTCCGACTGGCCGGCCGCCGCGGCCCGGGCCGCCACAATCGCCGCCTTCGTCTCCGGGAAGCGCTCCTCGAGGAACAGGCAGACCGCGGCGCCGGCGTGGGCCAGCGCCAGGCCGGGGTCGTGCGCCGCCGCCGCCCGGAACAGGTCCAGCGCGTCGGCCTGCCAGCCGAGCAGCGCGCGGACCGCGCGGTCATAGGTGGCCAGGGCGTCGGGCGAAGCGGTCGTGACGGGCAGGCCGTAGGCGTCGTCGCGCATGGCGGCCATGCTAGCAGACGCCGCCGTGGTCGAGGACGCCGGCCAGGAACTCGACCGCGCGCCGCTCGGCCCAGGAGGCCGACCGCCACGGCCGTCCCTCGACGAAGCCGACGTGGCCGCCGTGCGGCACGAACTCGGCGCGCACGTCCGGCGGCAGGCGGTGGGGGTCGGGCAGGCTCGACGGGGGAATGAACGGATCATCGAGCGCGTTGAGCAGCAGCGTCGGCCGGCGGATGTGAGCCAGGTAGGGCCCGCAGCTCGCCCGCCGCCAGTAGTCGACCTCGTCGGCGAAGCCGTGCAGCGGCGCCGTCACCGCGCGGTCGTAGGCCGCGAAGGTGCAGGCGCGCAGCGCGGCCGTCAGGTCGACGAAGCCGGGAAACGCCCGGGCCTTGGCCCGGGTCTTCAGGCGGAACGTCCGCATGAACCTGGCGGTGTAGAGGACCTTCGGCACGCCACGGTCCATCGTGCGGGCGCAGGCCTCGAGGTCGAACGGCACCGAGATGGCGGCGGCGCCCGCGAGAGCCTTGGGGGCCGACTCCCGCAGCTCGCCCAGCCACTTGAGCAGCACGTTGCCGCCGATCGAGATGCCCACCGCCCCCAGCCGCACCGCCGGCTCGCGCTCGGCCACCACGCGGACGACGTGATCGAGGTCGCCGGTGTCGCCCGAATGGTAGAAGCGGGGCAGCCGGTTCAGCTCACCGCTGCACGAGCGGAAATAGAGCACCCCCGCCCGCCAGCCGCGCGACGCCGCCAGCCGGAAGAGCCCGCCGATGTAGTGCGACGTGGCGGCGCCCTCGAGACCGTGGAGCACGAGCAGGAGCGGCGCGGTCGCCGGACCCGGCAGCCAGTCGACGTCCACGAAGTCGCCGTCGGGAGTCTCGAATCGCTCGCGGGTGACGCCGGTCAGGGTTCCCCGGCGGACGACCGACCACACGGTCTGCAGATGCCGGTTGCGGCACCACCAGGGGGGACGGTAGGGCGGCGTCCGGCCGGGGGGGGCCGTGACCCGGCCCCCCACACTCTCCGGACGCGCGGCGAGCCCCGGCCCCGCCGGGGCTCCCGTCGATTCCGCCATGCGCTGAACGCGGTGAGGCGTCTATTCCTGCCCGGTCATGAGCAGCTTGACGATCTCGGGCACGATCTCACGGGCGCGCCGGTCCAGCTGCGCGTCGGTGAGATTGGCGATGGGATGGGGCACCGCCAGGAACTTGTAGTGCGGCTGGCCCCACTGCTCGGCCATCGCGCGGCCGGTCTTGTCGAACACGTCGGTGATGATCGAGGCCGAGGGGACGCCGTGCTTCTCCAGCAGGATTCCGTCGAGCACACTGCCCGACGAGCACGACCCTCAATCGCCGATGCCGGCGACCATGACGTCGGCCGACGTCTTCACCTCCTCGATGATCTCGGCGTGGGCCGGCACGCTGGCGTTGTGCTTGCGGTACATCGTCCACCCGGCGACGCCGTACTCGGATTTCAGGATGTCGCCGATGCGGGCCAGCAGCTGGTCAGAGTTGAACTTCGTGTTCTCGATCAGCGCGACGCGCTTGCCGTCCAGCGCGGTCGGCCGGGGCGCCCACGCGATGCTCTGCGGAGCGGCCGCCTCCGTGGTCGGGTCGAGGATCTCGATCATCGCTTGACCTCCTTGGATACCGCCTGCGAGGACTTGGCGCTGCCCCATCCGGGGATGTAGCAGGAGAACGCGCCGGCCCGGCCGCCGGCGGCGACGACGACGACGTCGTCCGGCGAGGCGACCAGCGGGCGCATCCTCTGCTCGTCGCCGGGCGCGATCTCGCCGGACATGCGGTGGGTGCGCTTGAGGTGTGCGTAGGAGTTCTGCGTGTGCTCGAACAGGAACTGCCGGATCCGCTTCTTGTCCCAGCCGTCGGCGGCGATGGTGCGCATGTGCTCACCGGCCAGCACGACGACGTAGGTCGACTGGCCCATCACGGTGCCGGAGATGCGCATGTCGTCGGCCAGCGTCGTCACGATGCCCTCGGCGTCGGGGGAGAGCTGGTTGTAGAACTGGTGGGGCGCGTCGGAGGCCACCACCGTCACCACGCTCTGCTCGGGCCGGAAGCCGCGCTCGACGTGCAGCGGCGTCCACGGGCTCTCCGCCTCGTTCTCGGCGATCACGTAGGACAGCCGGCCGGGGTGGCCGAGCGTGCCCCGGTCGAGCAGGCCCGGCAGCGAGCCGCACACGTTGCGCATGACCAGCCGCAGGGCCCGGCCGATCGTGAGGTTCGACCGCCAGCCGGGGCCGAAGAGGTTGTCGCCGCTGTTGATCTCGAGCTCGCGCGCCACCGGGCCGTTGACGATCACCAGCACGCCGGCGCCGCCGGTGGAGGTGCCGGGCCCGTGGTAGCTCCAGCGCGGGTCGCCGATGGCCTCCACGGCGGCCACGACGACCGGCATGTATTCCGGGCGGCAGCCCGCCATGACGGCGTTGATGGCGACCTTCTCGGCCGTGACTGCCACCGCGCGGTCCCGGATGAACGCGAGCTGGTGGCCGGGCTCGAGCCGGGCCGCCTCCAGCATCGCCCGCACCCGCGTCTCCGTGGGCGGCACCACCGGCAGGCCGTCCGACCATCCCCGGGTGAACGCCAGCTCGATCGCGTCACTCTCGTCCTGGACGCTGAAGCGCTTCGACGTCAGTGTGGCCATACGACCTCCTCGACAGGTAGGCGCCACGCTATCACCGGCGCCCCGGTGGGCGCAACTCAGCCTGATCCTCAGCCTGATCCGGGCGCGCGGTCGCGTCCGCCCGTGGCGTCGCGCCCGCGACGGCCCGCTCCGCCCCGCCGCGGCGCTTGACCCGTGTCGGCGCGACCACCTATGCTTGGCCCGACGTGCAGCGACACGCTGCGATCTGGCGGGAGAACCACTGATGCGGTGCTCGCGGTGCCGCCACGACAACGCGGCCGGCGCGAAGTTCTGCGGGGAGTGCGGCGCGCGGCTGGAGGCGGCCTGCGCCGCCTGCGGCACCGCCAACCCCCCGGGCAACAAGTTCTGCCAGGAGTGCGGCGCCGCCCTCGGCGGCGGCCGGCCCGACACGCGCTTCGCCTCGCCCGATGCGTACACGCCGAGCCACCTCGCCCGCAAGATCCTCACCGCGCGCGCCTCCCTGCCCGGCGAGCGCAAGAAAGTCACGGTCCTCTTCGCCGATCTCAAGGGCTCCCTCGAGCTGATGGCCGACCGCGACCCGGAGGATGCGCGCGCGCTGCTCGACGGCGTGATCGAGCGGCTCATGGAGGCCGTGCACCGGTTCGAGGGCACGGTCAACCAGGTGATGGGTGACGGCATCATGGCCCTGTTCGGGGCGCCGGTCGCCCACGAGGACCACGCGGTGCGCGCCTGCTACGCGGCGCTGCGCATGCACCGCGCGGTCGCCCAGTACGCCGAGGATCTGCGCCGGCGCCAGGGCGTCGACGTCCAGATCCGCGTCGGCATCAACTCCGGCGACGTCGTCGTGCGCGCGATCGGCAGCGACCTCAACGTCGAGTACACCGCGGTCGGCCAGACGACCCACCTGGCCGCCCGCATGGAGCAGCTCGCCCGGCCGGGCACGACGTTGATCACCGACGCGACCCGGCGGCTGGCCGACCGCTACGTCGACGTCGAGCCGCACGGGCCGGTCCCCATCAAGGGGCTCAAGCAGGCCCTGGAGGTCTTCGAGCTGCGCGGCGCCACGCCCGCCTCGCGCCTGCGCTCCACCGCCGGCGCCCTCACCAGCTTCCTCGGCCGCGAGGACGAGCTGCGCCGGCTCGAGGGCCGCCTGGTGCGCGCCACCGGCGGCCACGGCCAGGCGGTCGGCGTGGTCGGCGAGGCCGGCGTCGGCAAGTCACGCCTGGTCTGGGAGTTCACGCGGTCGACGCGCACGCAAGGGTGGCTGCTGCTCGAGGCGCCGTCCGCCTCCTACACGAGTTCCACGCCCTACGCGCCGATCACCACGATGCTGCAGGGGTACTTCCAGGTCGAGGCCACCGACGATTTCGCCCGGATCCGCGTGAAGGTGACGGGCCGGCTGCTCGAGCTGGACGCCCAGCTGCACTGGGCGGTGCCGGCCATCCTCTCGCTCGGCAACCTGCCGACCGAGGACCCCGAGTGGGAAGGCGTGGAGCCGCCCGAGCGGCGGCGGCGCATCTTCGCCGCCGTCACGCGCATCGTGCTGCGCGAGGCGGAGCGCCAGCCGGTCCTGCTGGTGATCGAGAACCTCCACTGGGCGGACTCGGAGACGATCGCGCTGGTGGACACGCTCGTCGACGAGATCCGCGAGGCGCGCGGGCTGCTGCTGGCCAGCTACCGCTCCGAGCACCGGCCCGCCTGGCGCGAGCGCCCCCAGTGCGGCGAGGTGCGCCTGGAGCCGCTGTCGCGCGGCAGCGCCGAGGCCCTGCTCGCCGAGGTGCTGGGGACCACCCGGGACATGCAGCCGCTGGCCCGCATGCTGGTGGAGCGGACGGGCGGCAACGCGCTCTTCCTCGAGGAGAGCGTGCGCACCCTCATCGAGAACGAGGTCCTGGTGGGCGACCACGGCGCCTACCGGCTGGCCAAGCCGCTGGCCACCGTGCAGATCCCCGATCGCGTGCAGGCCGTGCTGGCCGCCCGCATCGACCGGCTGCCCGAGGACCGCAAGACGTTCCTGCAGGCGGGGGCGGTCATCGGCAAGGACCTGCCGGTCCTGCTGCTGCAGGCGGTCTCCGGCGTGCCGGCCGAGGAGGTCCTCGGCAACCTGGCCGAGCTGGAGGAGGCGCAGTTCCTGCGCACGACCAGCCTCTATCCCGATCTCGCCTACTCGTTCCGCCACGCCCTCACCCACGACGTGGTCTACTCCACGCTGCTCAAGGAGCAACGCCGCGGCCTGCACGCCCGCATCGTCGACGCGCTGGAGGCGCTCTACCCGGACCGCCGCAGCGAGCACGTCGAGCGCCTGGCCCACCACGCACTCGGCGCCGAGCTGTGGTTCGAGGCGGTCGCGTACCTGCGGGAGTCGGCGGGCAAGGCGGTGGCGCGGTCGGCCAACCGCGAGGCGGTGACGTTCCTGGAGCAGGCGCTCGTCGCGCTCGCGCACCTGCCCGAGAGCGGCGACACCTTCGCGCAGGCCATCGACGTGCGGCTCGACCTGCGCCCGCCCCTCCTGCAGCTCGGACGCCTGGAGGAGATCCGGACACTGTCCGAGGAAGCCGCCCGGATGGCCGAGCAGATCGGCGACGAGGCGCGGCAGGCCCGCGCCTACGCGTACCTGATCAACTATCACTACCTGCGCGGTGAGCCGGCCCGCGCGCTGGAGTACGGCGAGCGCTGTCTCGGCATCGCCGAGCGGCTGGGCGACCGCATTCTCGTCTCCGTCGTGCGCCGCTACATGGGTCACGCCTACCACGCGCTCGGCCAGGCCCGGCAGGCCGTGCGCGCGCTCCACGACAACGCCGAGGCGCTGGCCGGCGAGGTCGCGCGCGATCCGAGCGCCGCCGCCGTCACCGCCTACGTCTCCACGTGCGCGTGGCTGGCCTTCGCGCTGGCCGACCTCGGCGAGTTCGAGACCGCCGAGACGTGGGCCGAGCGTGCCCGCGCCGAGGC
>Ga0214471_10000658_pt1 | contig 28335 bp, 28 predicted proteins | sample RVTome_5_FD_207665 | JGI IMG/M metagenome (GOLD analysis project Ga0214471, IMG submission 207665) | Soil microbial communities from uranium-contaminated site in the Upper Colorado River Basin, Wyoming, United States - RVT142D155 | ecosystem: Environmental > Terrestrial > Soil > Contaminated >... | reverse complement strand
GCTGTCTGAGTCTCAGGGTTGAGATTATTCGAGCGACGCGAGACCTGTATTGCGCTCCGGCCTACAAAAGAGGCGAGCGACATGCCTTCGCCGAGCGGTCTCCCGTCGTGGCGCTTGAGGTCTTCGCGGACGAAGTGGGGGTAGACATCGGCGTAGGGATATTGGAACCCGATCCGGAAGCCAACCCAGGTCGCAGCCTGCTCATAGGGCGCACCAAGCTCCATCCCCTCGATGATCACGGTCGCCCCACCCTCTCCATCCTCTTGGACAGTCATGAGGGAGTCTGGGAAGGCGCGCTCTAGCTCCTCTAGAGCGCGCCGTACCGCAGCCGTGTAGTTACCCTCGGGGATCATCGGCTACGAGTTATCGTCGTTTGGGATAGCTACGAAGCGCGAGTTCTTGTTCACCGTTACCTCGTCGTCGTCGCGAACCGGGCGAGTACGGCCGTTCGACAGTTCCTCGCTAAGAACGAAGTCAAGCTGGATCGAGAGGCCTTGCGCGATCGCGGCCTGCTTGATCTCGAGCCCGGTCGCTTTCGGACCGAGAACCGTAACCGGCTTCTCGTTGACGGTGATGACGACTTCATGCTCCCGCTGTGTGGCTGCCGCTGCAATCGCCGGCGTTGACATGGTCTGCCTCCATTGCTAGGTTGACGGTAAGTTGCCGCCTCGCAACGAGGACGGTACCACAACCGACGCTCGATTGCTAGAGCGCAATCAGGAGGGGAGCCTATGGATCCAGGACGCTTCGACACGGCCGCCTTCTACGCTGCCCTTGACGCGCAGCGGTTGGCCCGAAGGATCACCTGGAAGCAAGTGGCAGCCGAGGCCAAAGTCAGTGCCTCGACCCTTACTCGCATGGCCCAAGGGCGTCGTCCTGACATTGATCGCCTCGCCGCTCTCTGCGCGTGGTCCGGGCTCAAGGCGGATGACTACATCCGGCCCAAGGCTGGACCCAAGGCCACAGCCACGCACCTCGCCATGATCTCGACCCTCCTGCGCGCTGACGCGAACCTCACGGACGAGGGTGCGCAGATGCTGGACGAGCTAGTTAAGGCGGCATACGAGCGCATGCGCAAGAAGTGACTATGGCTCTACGACGCGGTTTCAAGACGGAAGCGAACGACATTGCGCGGGAAATCCGGCAGGAGCTTGGGCTCCACTCGGCCGCCCCCCTCGACTCCCGCAGTCTGGCCGAGCATCTGGAACTCCCGTTGCAACCGCTGTCTGCGATGGCGGAGGTGCCGCAGGTGGTGAGGTATTTTAGCCGCCGAAACACCGGAGAATTCTCGGCGTTGACCGTATTCGACGGCCCTAGGCGGCTCATTGTCTATAACGACTCCCACTCGCTTGGGCGGCAATCGAGCGACCTGGCTCATGAGATCTCGCACGCGCTCCTGCTCCACGAGCCGCGACCGGCTCTCGACGCGAGCGGGTGTCGTGATTGGGACGAAGATTGCGAGGATGAAGCTGACTGGCTAGCGGGAGCACTGCTCGTCTCAGATGAGGCAGCGATCTCTATAGTCCGTCGTCACCTCACCCTCGCGGCGGCTGCAGGGATCTATGGTGTCAGCGTGCCTTTGATCAAGTGGCGTCTCAACGTAACTGGCGCGACTGTACGGGTGGCTCGGGCTCGTCAGTACAAACCGCGCAAGGCATGATCTGCTGGCCCGCTTGCCGCCGATGAAGATCATTGGCTGTCAGAGACGTAGCCCGCTTCGATCTTCGCCAGCATCGAGTCGATGTCTCCGCTGGGGAATGAGAAGAGGGCGGCGGTGCGGACCGCTTCCAACTTGCCCGCAACAGTCCGGCCGGCCTCGGCCCTCCTCGCCGCGCGTAGCGCCTGCCGCACCCACTTGGCGACCGTCATGCGATTCCGCCGGGCGGCCCGGCGAATCTCCTCTAACTCCGCTTCCTCGAATAGGACTTGGAGGCGCTTACGCACGACGCACGAGCATGTTCGGCTCGAGGCAGGACGTCAACTCCGGACGGCCTGTTGCTTCCGGACTGAACCGTCCGCCCTCCGGCCCCGTACACTCCGCACCATGACGAACCGAACCGAAGTCGCGACGCTCGCGGGGGGGTGCTTCTGGTGCCTGGAGGCGGTGTATCAGGAGGTGGCGGGGGTGGAGCGGGTGGTGTCGGGCTACGCCGGCGGGCACGTCCCCAACCCGACCTACCAGCAGGTCTGCTCCGGCACGACCGGCCACGCCGAGGTGGTGCAGGTGCACTTCGACCCCGAGACCGTCTCCTACCGGCGCCTGCTCCAGATCTTCTTCGGCATCCACGACCCGACGACCCCGAACCGCCAGGGAGGCGACGTCGGCACGCAGTACCGCTCGGCGATCTTCACCCACTCCGCCGAGCAGCAGGCCGCCGCCGAAGCGCTGGTGCGCGAGCTCACCGAGGAGCAGCTCTTCGACGCCCCGATCGTCACCGAGGTGCGGCCGCTCGAGGTCTTCTACCCGGCCGAGGACTACCACCAGGACTACTTCCGGCAGAACCCCAACCAGCCCTACTGCCGGGCGGTGGTCGGCCCCAAGCTGGCGAAGTTCCGCGCCAAGTTCCTGGCCCCGGCCGCGGGCTGACGCGGCGGGGGCGGGGGCGGCGCCCGCCGCTATAATCCCCGCCTTGCGCACGGACACACTGCCGAGCGAGGTGCGGAGCGGGCCGGGGCCGATCGGCACCAGCCCGCCGCGCCCGGACGGGCTCGCCAAGGTCACCGGCGCCGCGGTCTTCGCCGACGACCTCGTCCTGCCCGGGCTCTGGTTCGGCGCCACCCTGCGCAGCCCGCACGCTCACGCGCGGATCGCCGCCCTGCGCTTCGACCCGGCGCAGGCGCCGGCGGGGACGGTGGCGGTCACCGCGCGCGACCTCCCCGGCCCCAACGGCGTCCAGCTCATCGACGACGAATGGCCGGTCCTCGCCGACGGCGTCGTGCGCCACGTCGGCGAGGCGGTGGCGCTGGTCGCGGCGCCGACGCGCACCGCGGCGCGCCAAGCGCTCGCGGCCTTCAGCGTCGAGTACGAGCCGCTGACGGCGGTGCTGACGATGGCCGACGCGGCGGCCGCGGATGCGCCGCCCCTCGCCACGGTCGAGATCGCCTACGGCGACGTCGAGGCGGCGCTCGCCGCGGCCGACGTCGTCGTCGAGGGCACCTACCGCACCGGCCACCAGGAGCACATCTACATCGAGTGCCAGGCGATGACCGCCTGGGAGGAGGACGGCGTCCTCGTCGCCGCCGGCTCGATGCAGTGCCCGTACTACGTGCACAAGTCGCTGGTCCATGCCCTCGGGCTGCCGGCGGACGGCGTGCGGGTGCGCGCCACCGTGGTGGGCGGCGGCTTCGGCGGCAAGGAGGACTACCCGAGCCTCATCGCGCTGCACGCCGCGCTCCTGGCGCGCGCCGCCGGCCGGCCGGTGCGCCTGGCCTACGACCGGCACGAGGACATCGTCGCCACCACCAAGCGCCACCCGGCGGAGGTGCGCCACCGCACCGGCCTCCACCGCGACGGCACGCTGACGGCGGTCGACGTCGAGGTGCTCCTCGACGGCGGCGCCTACCGCACGCTCTCGCCGGTGGTGCTGTCGCGCGCCGCGCTCCACGCCGGCGGCCCCTACCGTTGCCCGCACGTGCGGGTGCGCGGCCGCGTCCTCGCCACCCACACGGCGCCGAACGGCGCCTTCCGCGGCTTCGGGGCGCCGCAGACGCAGTTCGCGATGGAGCGGCAGATGGACCGCGCGGCGCGCGCCCTCGGGCTCGATCCCTTCACCATCCGCGCGCGCAACGTCGCCGGCCCGGGCGACGAGCTGCCGACCGGGCAGGTGCTCGACGAGAGCGCCGGCGGGCGGCTCTGCCTGGAAGAGGTCGAGCGGCGGACCGGCTTCACCGCCCGCTGGCGGGCGCTGGAGCGCGAGCGGGAAGTCCGCTTCGGCGTCGGCGCCGAGGGGCGCATCCCGGCGCGCGGCGTCGGCCTCTCGCTCTACTTCCATGGCGCCGGCTTCACCGGCAACGGCGAGCGGCGGATGCGCTCGCCGGTCGCGGCGCGCCTCCTCGCCGACGGCCGCATCGAGGTGCTCACCGCGATGACCGACATGGGCCAGGGGTGCGCCGCGGTCTTCCCGCAGATCGCCGCCGCCGCCGCCGGCGTCGCCGCGGAGGACCTGGTCTTCGCCGAGCCGGACACGGCCGAGGTGCCCGACTCCGGGCCGACGGTCGCCTCGCGTACGACGATGATCATCGGCGGCGCCATCGCCAGCGCCGCCGGCGAGCTGCGCCGGCGGGTGGACGCGTGGCTCGCGGCGCGCGGCGAGACGCCCGGCGCCTTCCGCGAGGCCGCGGCGCGCTACGTCGCGGCCGGGGAGCCGGCCGAGGTCGTCGTCCGCCACGAGCCGCCCGAGGAGCAGCAATTCGACGACGAGCGCTACCAGGGCGCCGCCTACCCCACCTTCTCCTGGGGCGCGGACGTGGCCGAGGTGGAGGTGGACCCGGACACCTACGCGGTCCACCCCGTGCGCGTCACCGCCGTCTGCGAGGTCGGCCGCGCCATCCACCCCCGCCTCTGCGCCGGCCAGGTCGAAGGCGGGACGCTCCAGGCGGTCGGCTGGGCGCTGCTCGAGGAGGTGAAGCTCACCGAGGGGCGCTACCTCAACGACCGCCTCGCCACCTACATCATCCCGACGGTGCGCGATACGCCGCGCATCGACGTTCACCTGCTCGAGTGCCCGTGGGCGGGCGGACCCTTCGGCGCCAAGGGGATGGGCGAGCTGCCGATGGACGGCGGCGCGCCGGCGGTGGCGCAGGCGGTGGAGAACGCCACCGGCCTCGAGATCGACGAGCTGCCGATCACCCCCGAGCGGCTCTACGAGACCGACCGCGCCGGGCGGCGGGTGCGCGGGTGAGCGTCACCGTCCGCGCCGTCCTCAACGGCGAGGAGCGCGCGCTCTCCGGGCACCCGATGGCGCGGCTCCTCGACGTGCTGCGCGAGTCGCTCGACCTGACCGGCACCAAAGAGGGGTGCGGCGAGGGGGAGTGCGGCGCCTGCACCGTGCTCCTGGACGGCGAGCCGGTGCTGTCGTGCCTGGTGCCTCTTCTGCAGTGCGACGGGCGGCGGATCGAGACGGTCGAAGGGCTCGCCGCCGCGCCGCGGGCGCGCGCCTTCCTCGACCGCTTCGTCGCCGCCGGCGGCGTGCAGTGCGGCGCCTGCACGCCGGGGATCATCGTCACCGCCTGGGCGCTGCTCGAGCGCGAGGCTCGGCCGGATGTCGAGGCGGTGCGCGACGCCCTTGCCGGCAACCTCTGCCGCTGCACCGGCTACGAGGGGATCCTGCGGGCGCTCGCGGCGGACGCGGGCGCCGACGAGACGGAGGAGGCCGCGCGGTGAGCGCCGCCGCCCTCTCGCCGCGTTCGCTCGACGCGGCCGTCGCCGCGCTCGCCGCCGACCCCAACCTCGTGCCGATCGCCGGCTGCACCGACCTGATGGTGGTCGACCCGCTCCGCCGCTTGGCGATGGAGCGGGTGCTCGACCTGACGCGCATCCCCGAGCTCGCCGGCATCCGCGAGGTCGAGGGCGCGGTCGAGATCGGCGCCGCGACGACTTTCCGCGCGATCGGCGACTCGCCGCTGCTGCGCAGCCTCTTCCCGGCGCTCGCCGAGGCGGCGCGTGTCGTCGGCGGCTGGCAGATCCAGAACCGCGCCACCCTGGGCGGCAACGTCGCCAACGCCAGCCCGGCCGGCGATTCGCTGCCGGTGCTCCTGGCGCTCGACGCGGCGCTCGTCCTCGCCGGCCCCGCCGGCACCCGCACGCTCGCCTACGGCGAGTTCCACCGCGGCTACCGGAAGACGGCGCTGGCGCCGGGCGAGATCGTCGCGCGCGTCCGCCTGCCGCGGCCGGCGCCGGGCACGGTGCAAGCCTTCCGCAAGGTGGGGACGCGCGAGGCGCAGTCGATCAGCAAGGTGGTCGTGGCGCTGGCGGCGCGGGTCGAGGGCGGCGGGATCGCCGATCTCCGCCTGGCGGCCGGGAGCGTGGCGCCGGTGCCGGTGCGTCTCCGCGCCGCCGAGGAGGCGGCGGCCGGCCGGCCGCTCGGCACCGAGACCGCGGAGCGCGTCGCCGCGGCGGCGGCCGGCGAGGTGGCGCCGATTGACGACGTCCGCTCGACCGCCGACTACCGCCGCTTTGCGCTCGGGCGGGTGGTGCGGCGCATGCTGCTCGATATCGGAGCCGCGGGAGCCGCGGGAGGCGCGGCGTGAGCGACGCGCCGGCCACGACCCTCGGCGACGCCGGCGACGTCCTCGCCCGCCTGGGCGACGTCGCCCGCGACCTGGCGCGGCAGTATCCCGGCGCCGGGGGGCGGCGGCAGGCGGTCCACACCGTCTACGGTGGCGCCCACCTCTTCGCCGCCGACTCCGCGGCGAAGCTCGGCGCCTTGGCGCTGCGTGCGCTGGCGGCCTACGCGCCCGACGCGGCGGCCTTCGGCGCGGCGCTCGGCATCGACCCGGCGCTGATGGAGCCGGTCTACCCGCGCGTCGCCGCCAAGCTCGAACGTGAGCCGGTCGAGGACTTCCGCATCGACTTCGAGGACGGGTACGGCGTCCGCCCCGACGACGAGGAGGACGGCCACGCCGCCAGCGCGGCGCGCGAGGTCGCGGCCGGACTCGCCGCCGGCACCCTCCCCCCCGCCGTCGGCATCCGCATCAAGCCGTTCTCGGCCGAGCTCGCGGCGCGCAGCCTGCGCACGCTCGACCTCTTCACGACGGCCCTCTGCCGCGCCACCGGCGGCCGCCTGCCGGACGGCTTCGTCGTGACGCTGCCCAAGGTCATGGCGCCGGAGCAGGTCGCGGCGCTCGCCGACCTCCTCGGGCGCCTGGAGCGCGGGCTCGGCCTCGCCGCGGGCGCGCTCCGCCTCGAGCTGATGATCGAGACGCCGCAGGCGATCCTCGACCCGGACGGGCGCGCCAACGTCCGCCGGCTGGTCGAGGCCGCGGGCGGCCGCTGCGCCGCCGCCCACTTCGGCACCTACGACTACACCGCGCTGTGCGAGATCACCGCCGCTTACCAGACGATGGACCACCCGGCCTGCGACTTCGCCAAGCACGTCATGCAGGTGGCACTCGCCGGCTCCGGCGTCGAGCTCTCGGACGGCGCGACGAACGTCCTGCCGGTGGCGCCGCACCGCCCCCGCGACGGCCGGCCGCTCACCGCCGCGCAAGCCGAGGAGAACCGCCGCGCCGTCCACGCCGCCTGGCGCCTCCATTACGGCCACGTCCGCCGCTCTCTGATCCAGGGCTACTACCAGGGGTGGGACCTCCACCCGGCGCAGCTCCCCGTGCGCTACGCCGCGGTCTACACCTTCTTCCTCGAAGGCCTGGAAGCGGCGACCGACCGGCTGCGCAACTTCCTCGCCAAGGCGGCGCAGGCGACCCTGGTCGGCGACGTCTTCGACGACGCCGCGACCGGCCAGGGCCTGCTCAACTACTTCCTGCGCGCGCTCGGCTGCGGCGCCCTCGACGAGGAGGAGGTGCTGGCGCGCACCGGCCTGCCGCGCGAGGCGCTCGCCACCCGCTCGTTCGTCGCCATCCTCGCGCGCGTCCACGGCTGAGGGCGCGGTGGCGCGCCACCCGTTGCGCCGGCGGCTCCTCCGCGGCGCGCTCCTCGCCTTCGTCGTCCTGCTCCTCGCCGCGGGCGGCGCCCTCACCCTCCTCCACCGCCGCGCCGCGCGCGAGCTCGTCCGGCGCGAGCGCGACCTGGCGGCGCTCATCGCCGGCTCGCGCACCGCCAGCCGCGAGGCCGAGGCGCGGCTCGCCAGCGGCCGCCACGACCTGGCGATCGCCCTCTCCAGCCGCCTCGTCGGCGAGCTCCTCGGCCGCTTCGCCGGCTACGAGCAGCTCACCCGCCGCGGCAACCGCTTCCGCATCACCCGCATCGACACCCGCTTCCGCGACGGCTACGCCGAGGTCTCCGCCCGCGCCGACTTCGACTGGCGCCTCGGCCTCTACCACGGCCCGATCGCCGTCCGCTACCTCGCCTTCTCGCGCGCCGCGCCGGACGGCGCCTGCGCCCTCTACTTCCGGGTCGCGTCGGTGCGCACGCTGGCGCGCTGGCCGCTGTTCAACCGGCTGCTTGCGCCGATCCTGACGCTGCGCATGCAGAAGAGCCTCCAGATCGCCGACCTGCGGCTGCCGGCCGGCATGGCCGCGCCGGCCCGCTCGCGGCCGGTGCGGCGGAGCCTCGCCGGGGGGCGCGTCGAGATCGTGGTGCCGCCGCGCACCTGGAGCTTCGGCCGCCGCCGGGTGCGGGCGCTGGCGACGCCGGAGTGGGTCGGGCTGGTGGTCGAGAGCGCGGGCGCCGCGCCGCAACCGCCGCGGCCGGCCGTACGCCCACCGGGTTCGGCGCCGCGCCGCCGCAGCGATCTCCGACTCGCCGTGCGCGGCACCCTCCTCGCCGACCTCCTCGAGCAAGCCGTAGCGCCGCGCGAAGACGTCCGGCTCTCGATCCCCCGCCTGCCGCGCGTCTGGAGCCGGCCCTCGCGCCTCCTCGGCGCGGAGCTGCCGAGCGCCGTGGACCTCGCCGACTTCGGCGGCTACCTCGACGTCACCCGCTGCCGGCTCGACGTGCGGCAGGGGCGGATGACGCTGCACGCGGCGATGACCGGCGAGTGCGACGGCGTGCTGGAAGGCACCCTCTACGGCGTCGGCTTCTCGGCGCCGATCCGGGTGCGGCCGGCGCTCGAGGCCGAGCTGCCGCTCGCCCTCGTCGAGCGCGCCGGCGGGGTGGGCTTCGCGGTCGGCGGCAGCGGCCTCCAGATCCCCTACGAGGTGGAGACCACCGTCCTTCGCCGGCAACTGCGCTTCCGCGCGGAGCTGCCGCTCGGCGCCGGCGAGCTGATGCGCGAGATCAACCTGCCGTCGCTCGTCGCGCGCGTCGTGCCGGTGCCGGCGCGGGTCGAGCGCGGGCGGGTCCTCGCCGTGCGCGGCTGGCCGGTGCGGCTCGCCTGGCGGGTGGAGGTGCCGGACGACCTCGCCGGCTTCCTCGAGCTGGAGGCGGCGCTGCGCGACGCGCGCTAGGCGCCCGCCCGCCGCACCGTCGCCTCGATGAGCCCGTGCGGCTCGGGCAGGGCGACGAACACCTCGTCCCGGTTGGGCAGGCCGAGCGGCGTGACGTCGAACGGGACGTGGTGGAGGTTGGGGAGCGAGAGGTGGATCTCCGTCAGCTCGGGCCGGCCTTCGAGGACCGCCTCCGCCATCGCGTAGAGCGTGTGCTGGAGCGAGCGGCTGCGGTGGGCGGCGAAGGTGTCGACGAGGAGCTGCCGCGCCACGCGGTGGCTGCCGGCGTAATCGATCCGCTCGCCCTCCGCCGGCACGGCGTAGCGCCAGTGCGCCGACAGCCGCGTCGCCAGGATGCGGTCCGCGGTGTCGCGCAGCGTCGTCCAGCGGTCACGCCGGAAGCCGGCGAACCCGGAGCCCGAGGTCTTGAGCAGCACGAGATCGGCGAGGCCCCCCTCGGTCCAGCCGCCGTCGCGCCCGCGCCAGGCCTCGGCGGTGTGCCGCTCCGCCGCGGCCTCGAAGGCGTGCGGGTGGGCGGCGCCGCCGACCTCCAGCCGCCGCCAGGGCCGCTCCTCGACGGCGACCCGCGCCCCGGTCACCTCGGGGCCGCTCGCCAGGAGGTGCTCGGCGAGCCGCGCCGCGAACTCCTCGCTCGCCCCGAGCGGACCCTCGGCGGCGAAGCCGTAGACGGTGTTGCGCATCGTGTCGGTGGGCAGGATCTCGGTGTTGTCGCCGGCGACGTGCGCCACCGTGAACTCGCCGGTGAGCCGGAGCGAGACGGTGAGGTCGCGCAGGGTGTGGCGGCCGCCGGCGCCGCGCTCGACCTTGACCAGCCGCACGCGCTCCTTGCCGTAGTTGTTGTCGGCGAGAGTGACGTTCATCAGGTGCCCCGGTAGGTGGTGTAGCCCCACGGCGCCAGCAGCAGCGGCACGTGGTGGTGGACGAGCGGGTCGCGCACCTGGAAGACGACCGCGACCTCGGGGTGGAAGCTCTCGACGCCGCGGGCGCGGAAGTAGTCGCCGGCGGCGAAGGTGAGCCGGTAGAGGGCGGTGTCGAGGCTGCGCCCGCCGGGCAGCAGCTCGCGGACGCGGCCGTCGGGGTCGGTGGCGGCAGTGCCGAGCACCTCCCAGCCGCCGTCCGACCAGCTCTCGAGCGCCACCTGCAAGCCGGCCGCGGGGCGGCCCGTCGCGAGGTCGAGGACGTGCGTGCTCAGGCCGGCCATCGTCAATTCCCCCCTGCCGTCGCGCCGAGGAGCTTCGCCAGGCGGAGCCGGATGATCCGCCGCTGCTCCTCGCCGGCGACGGCGAGCTCGGTTTCCGCATCGTTCCCGATGCGGCGCTCGAAAGCGGCGAGCATCTCCTCGGCGCTCCGCCCGGTGGCGCAGGCGACGAAGGTCCAGCCGAAGCCCTCGGCGTAGCGGCGGTTCGCCTCGGCCAGGCGCGCCCGCGCCTCGCCGCCGGCGGCCGCCGTCCCGGACTGCTCCGCCGCCGCCCAGCGCGCTTCGGCACCCGCGCCGCGCGGCGGCTCGCCCAACCGTGGATGACTGTTCAGGGCCTCGATCCGGTCGGCCGGGGCGAGCCCGGCCCAGACCGCGTCGGCGGCGGCGGCGAGCGCGTTGAAGCTCGCGAAGGGGCGCGCCGCGGCCATCCGCCGCGCCCACTCCCGCGCGCCGCAGACGGCCAAGAGCTCGCGCTCGGCCTCGGCCGGCGGCAGGGCGTCGAGCCAGCGCATGCCGGCGGCGAGCCGGCCGGCGGGCGTCGGCGAGCCGACGACGCGCAGGCGCGCCACGCCGCCGTCGGGGAAGATGTCGAGCCGTACGTGCGTCGCGGACCCGCCGCGGCGCAGCTCGTCGCGGAAGTGGTGCCGCGCGTCGGGCGCGAGCGGCGTCTCGGGCAGGAGCTGGCGCCACGCGGCATCGGCCGGCGGCACCTCCTCCTCGCTCGCGCAGGCCCAGATCGCGCAGCTCCCCGGGGCGTTCCCTTTGAAGAAGGACGTGTCCACCTCCACGCTCTCGATCTCCCCCTCCGCGCCGAGCCGCACGATCGCCCAGTCGTGGCCGGGGCCGCGCCGGCGGCGGGTCTCCCAGCCGTCGTGCATGCCGCGCGCCGGATCGGGGAGGAGGAGCCGGTCGGGAGTGCCGAAGAAGCGGTCGCTGACGTCCACGACCCGCCCGCCGCACGCCAGCGCCGCGAGGTCCACCGGCCCCTCCGCGCCGCGCCAGTCGGCCACCACCTCCCCGAGCGCCCGCAGGCGGGCGACGCCGCCGTCCGGGTAGATGTTGAGCCGCACGTGCGTCCAGCGGTAGGGGCTGGCGACGGCGAAGGCGTTCCGCGCGTCCCCTTCGAGCGGCGCGCGCGGCAGGACCTCGACCCACGGCGCGTCGTCGGAGGCCCGGGCGTCGAGCGAGCAGGACTCCGGGAAGTTCCCCTTGAAGTGGCTGGTGTCCACGACGACCTGCCGGAGGACCCCGGGGAGCCCGAGCCGCACGACCGCCCAGTCGTGCCCCGGCGTGCGGCGGCGGCGGGTCTCCCAGCCGTCCATCCACTTGCCGCGGTCGGTGTAGCGGTCGGGCACGAAGACCGGCTCGGCCTCGCGCACCAGGTTCTCCTTCTCGGCGAAGAACTCGTCGTTGGCGGCGAGGACGGCGCCTCCCAGCCGCTCGGCGGCGAGGTCCACCAGCGCGGGGGCGTCGGTCATCGGCGGAAGAGCTCTCCCGTGGCCTGCGGCGGGAAGCGGCCGCCATCGTAGACCAACTCGCCGCGCAGGAAGGTCTGCCGCACGACGCCGGCGAGGCGGCGGCCCTGGTAGGGGGTGAGCGGATGGCGGTGCTCGAGCCGACCGCCGTCCACGGTGAATTCCGCCTCCGGGTCGAAGACCACGAGGTCGGCGTCGAGCCCGGCGCGGATCGCCCCTTTGCGCTCCGCGAGGCCGGCGAGCACCGCCGGCGCGCGGCTCATCCACTCGGCGAGGTCGGCGAGGCCGTGGCCGTGCCGGCGCGCTTCCGTCCAGACGGCGGAGAGGGAGACCTGGAGCGAGGCGATCCCGCCCCAGGCCTCGCGGAAGTCGCCGCGCTCGCGGAGCTTCATCGCCGGCGGGCTGGGCGAGTGATCGGAGGCGACGAGGGCGAGGGTGCCGTCGGCGAGCGCGGCCCAGAGGGCCTCGCGGTGCGCGGGCTCGCGGATGGGCGGCGCGCACTTGTACTCGGTGGCGCCGTCGGGGACGTCGGCGGCGGTGAAGGTCAGGTAGTGCGGGCAGGTCTCGGCGGTGAGGGCGAGCCCTTCGGCGCGAGCGCGGGCGAGGAGGGGCAGGACCTCCGCCGCGGCGACGTGGACCACGTGGACGCGGGCGCCGTGCTCGCGGGCGAGCCGGATCAGCAGCTCGACGGCCGCGACCTCCGCTGCCGGCGGCCGCGAGCCCAGCCAAGTCCGGTAGGCGCGCGGGTCGGCGCCGGCGAGTGACGCCGCGGCGGCCTCGATCGGCCCCGGCAGCTCGGCGTGCACGAGGAGCGGCGCGCCGAGCGCGGCGAGGACCGGCAGCGCGCGCCGCAGATCCTCCTCGCCGACCGCCGGAAACTCCTCGACCCCGGAGGGCACGAGGAAGGCCTTGAACCCGAGGGCGCCGGCGTCCCAGAGCGCCGCCAGCTCGCCGTCGTTCCCCGGCACGACGCCGCCCCAGAACCCGACGTCCACCCAACACTGCCCCGCCGCCGCCTCGCGCTTCGCGTCGAGCGCCGCCGCCGTCGTCGTCGCCGGCACGCTGTTGAGCGGCATGTCCACGAGCGCCGTCACCCCGCCCGCCGCCGCCGCCCGCGTCGCCGTCCGGAACCCCTCCCACTCCGTCCGCCCCGGCTCGTTGACGTGGACGTGCGTGTCGACGACCCCCGGCAGCAGCGCCGCCTCCCCGGCATCGAAGACCGGCACGCCCTCCGGCACCTCGTCGTACCCCGCCACCGCCGCGATCCGCCCCCCCGCCACGTGCACCGCCGCCGCGCGCACTCCCGCGGGCAGCACGGCCCGCCGGCTGCGGACGACGAGATCGGGCCCGGCCATGAGGGCCGAAAGCCTACAAGAGCGTCGCTTCGGCTATCGTCGAGCGCGGGAGGCGGACATGCGGCGGATCAAGGCCGTCGTCGAGTCCAACCTGCGCGCAGCGGCGCTGATCGCGAAGTAGGGACGCCTAATTGGCTGAGCCCGGCGCGACGAGCGGATGCCGCCAGCGCAGGCCCGGGAAACGGCTGTAATCGCGGTCCGTCGTGATCCACTCGCTCCCCGACTCGATTGCCAGGGCGGCGTAATAGGCGTCGGGTACGAGGTCCCCTTTCACCTCGGCTTCACGGCACAGGCGAGTGAAGATGCCCCAGTGACGCGGTCCGGGTGAGACGGAGACGCAGTTCGGCTGACCCCGCAGGGCGTCGGCGAATGCGAGACCTTCCGCGAGCGAGCTGGGCCGGCGAAAGACTCGCCCGTTGGTGACAATCCGCAAGAAGGCGCTGAGGGCGAGTTCCGAGATCGCGTACGCGGCATCCGAGTTGACGACACCTTCCAGCCACGCTCGGTAGCGCGGGTGGTCGGCCGCATCCACGCGGTGGGAGTAGATCAGGACGTTGACGTCAAAGAGGAGCATCCGGCCGATCCAGGAGAACCCAAAGCGATGCGGAGTCGTTCAGGTCCACTCCGGGCCGGAGCCCGCCTCCACCGGAGGTGGGCAGCTTGATCCGCCGGCGTGCCGGGCGGATCTTGCGCCGCCCGAGGGACTCGCGCAGCGCCTCCTCGATGACCGCCGTCAGCGATCTCCCGCTGCTTGCCGCCACCTGCTTTGCTTCGCGCAGCAACTCTTCGTCGAGACGCACGGTCGTTCGCATGCATCAGAGCATAGCGGGCAAGCATCAAAATGTCACTCTCCCCAGCGCAACCCGGGCTCGCCCGGGTCCCGGAGGCCGAAGCGATCGAGGACGCGCAGGGCGTAGTGGTCGAGGAAGCGCTCGATGTCCTCGCCGCCGACGTAGAAGGCGGGGACCGGCGGCAGGAGGGTGGCGCCGGCGAGGTGGACGCGGCGCATGTTCTCCAAGTGCACCAGGCTGTAAGGGGTCTCGCGGAACCCGAGGACGAGCGGCCAGCCTTCCTTGAGAGCCACGGCGCCCGCGCGGTGAATCAGCGTGCGCGCGGCGCCGATGGCGAGAGCCCCGAGCGTCGCGGCGCTGCACGGCAGGACCGCGGCACCCGCCAGCGTGTAGGAGCCCGAGGCGATCGGCGCGTCGAGCTCGCGGTCGCGGTGCACCCGCACCTTCTCCCGCGCCTCCGCCCCCAGCCCTGCCGCTTCCACCAGGTCCTCGGCCCCGGTCGCCTCGGCCCCCAGCTCGTGCCGCAGCACCTGGCTCGCCCCGGCCGAGACCACCAGGTGCACCCGCTCGATCTCCGGATGCTCCGCCAGCCGCCGCAGCAAGTGCCGCGGCAGCAGCATCCCGGAGGCTCCCGTCACCAGGAGCGCGATACGGTGGGACGTCGGCAAGTCGTTCGCTACACTAGCGTAAGGCCCCCCCGAATCCTCCCGGCGAGCCACGGAGCGTTCCCGGAGAGAAGCGAAATGCTCCCGCGGCGCGAGGAAAGCCTCCGCGCGCTCCGGGAATGCTTCCAGCTCGCCCGGGAGCGTTCCCGGACGTCGAGGAAATGCTCCCGCCGACCCAGGAAAAGCTCCCGCACGTCGAGGGAGCGTTCCCGCGGACGCGGGGAGCGTTCCGCCGGACGTAGGGAGTCCTCGCTCCGTGCGACGAAGCTCCTCCTCGGAGCGGCGAAGCCGGCCGGCGCTGCGGGCGAGTCGGCTGGCGCTGCGGCAGAGCTCGATCCCGGCGTCCTTGCCTCCTCCGCGGGTGAAAGTTCCCGCTCCGTCCATCTGACAGAGCCTTCCCCGCGCGTCGGGGAGTCTTCCGCTGGCGTCGGGGAGTCATCCGAGAGCAGCGCAGAGCTTTTTCTCGGCGTCGCAGAGGGTTCGCCCGGCGTTCGGGAGCTCGCGCTGGACGTCGGGTAGATTTTCCAGGCCGCCGGAGAGCTCGCCGCGGGCGCTCGGGAGCTTTTCCAGAGCGTCCAAGAGCTTTCCCTCGGCAGCGGGGAGTCTTTCCTCGAGCGCGGAGAGCTCTCCGAGGATGACCGAGAGGAGGAAGCTCTGCTGCTCTTCGCGGCTGATCGCGGCCGGCCAGTCGCCGAGCTGAAAGCCGTAGTAGCCGAACTGGGAATGGTTGCCGCCTTCGAGGAGCACGAAGCGCGTGGAAGGCGGGAGATTCCCCGCCGCCGCACGGACGCGCGCCGGCCCGGCCAGGCCGTCGCGGGAGCCGGTCACCTTGGTGACGGGAAGGGCGAGAGAGGAAAGGCTGAAAACGCGCGGGTGCGTGGTGCCGAGCAGGAGGAGCGCCTGCACCGGCTGAGTCGAGGCGACTCGGCAGGCGAAAAGGCCGCCCTTGGAGTGGCCGGCGACGAGCCACCGGAGCCCGGGGTGAGCCTCCATGAGCTCTTGAGCGGTTGCCCCCGCGGCTCTGGTCGCGTCGTCCGTCGAGAAACCCCGCAGCGGCAGCCGGACCAGGAAGGCAGGGTATCCGGCGTCGGCGGCGCGTCGCACTAGCGGCGCATAGGCCGTCGGATCGACCAGAGCGCCGGGAAAGAGGATCAGACCCGCGACGCGAGGCCGCCGCGGAAGGAACTGAATCGACGAAGGCGCGTCGACGATCTCGATACGCTCGTTGGAGGCGAGAACCGACTCGTCCACACCCCAAGCCTGGAAAGCGATCAGCTCCCAGGCGACAAACACCACGAAGACCGTCGCTCCGATCCTGCGCCACCAGCGCCGAACGGTCGCCCAGCGGCTCGTCATGACGGATGAACCCCGCTCAGCCGTCGCTACCCAAGCTGGGTCGCCAGCAGCACGAGGCAAGCCAATACGGACAGGGCGAGCACGACCAGGGTCGCGACGTTACGCGTGTGCAAGGCTCGAGCTCGGAGGACTGCGCCCACCGCGGCAGCGAGCAGCAAATACAGCAAAGCACTCGAGATACCGAAGAGAACCCACACCGTAGCCGTCGGCAGCGGCACCTCAGATCCGCCCGAGGTGACGAGCTGGACATGGCCCACGAAATAGCCACGAAGTCGAGCGACAACAGCCACTACCGCCGGAACCAACACGAGAGGCACGAGCGCCAACCCCAGCAACAGCCGCACTGGAGAAGCTCGGGCAATGGAGAGCATTCGCCTCAGAGAGGGAAATCGAGGTTGTAGACGAACCGCCCGCGCTGCACCGCCAGCAGTAGCCCGCCGCGGTCGAGGCCGCGGAGAACTTCTCGGCCCAGCTCCTCGGCGATCGCTACGCGCTGGCCGTTCGCTCCTAGTACCCGGTCGCCGGGGCGCAGGCCCTTTTCGGCGGCGAGCGAGCCGGCCGTGACGCGCTGGACCGCCAGGCCCTCCCCCGCCGGCGCGACCGTTAGGCCGACGCTGCGCTCCAGCACCTCGAGACCGAGCCCCTGCGGCGGGCGCTCGGCGCGGAGGGCGACCTCCAGGGTCCGCCCCTCCCGCCGCACGGTCAGCGGCACCGGCGTGCCAGCCGGCACCGTGGAGATGGCGGTCGTCACGTCCTCGCGGCTCGCCACCGGGCGGCCGGCGGCGGCGGTGATGACGTCTTCCTCGCGCAGGCCGGCCGTCGCCGCGGGCGAGCCCGGCCAGACGCGGTAGACGAGCGCGCCGCGGGTGACCGGCAGCTCGTAGCGGCGCGCCAGCTCGGGATCGACGGTGAGGAGGCGCAGGCCGGTCCAGAGCGGCTGCAGGGCGCCGAAGCGGAGGAGCTCGTCGACGACGCGCCTGGCGCGGTCGGCGGGGATCGCGAAGCCGATGCCGGAGGCGCCGGAGACGATCGCGGTGTTGACGCCGATCACCTCGCCGAGGACGTTGACCAGCGGACCGCCGGAGTTGCCCGGGTTGATCGAGGCGTCAGTCTGCAGGAAGTCGGTGAAGAGCCGCTCGCCGCGCTCGGAGGGGACGGTCCGCCCGCGCGCCGAAAGCACCCCGGCGGTGACGGTGTGCGAGAGCCCGAAGGGGTTGCCGATGGCGATGACGGTCTCGCCGATCAGGAGATCGGCGCTGCTGCCGAGCGGCACGGCTGGGAGCCTGCGCCCCTCGACCTTGAGGACGGCCAGGTCGGACTCGCGGTCGGAGCCCAGCACGTCGGCCTCCAGCTCGCGGCCGTCGCGGGTCGTCACCACGATGCGCGACGCCCCTTCGATGACGTGCGCGTTGGTGACGACGATCCCGGAAGGCTCGACGATCAGCCCCGAGCCCAGCGACTGGGCGCGGCGGCTGCGCGGGCCGAAGAAGAGGCCGAAGAAGGGATCGACCTCGCGGACGATCGCCTCGGCGGCGATGTTGACGACCGCCGGGCCGACGCGCTCGACGACTTCGACGACGGGGGTGCGGCGGGCCGTCTCCTGCGCGTCCGCGGTGGCAGGCGCGGCGAGGCTTACGGCGGCGAGCAGGAGTGGCGCGAAGTACGGCGGACGGCGCATGTGGACGGAGGAGTATATGGACCCGCCCGTGCGCGGGTTCGAGCGCGGGCCGGAGGTCCGGCGCCGCGGGCCCTAGCGGACCAGGCCGCGGACGGGCGCGGCCTCGGCGTACTCGACCGCGGCGCTGTGCCGCAGCCGCTCGACGACTTTCTCGAGGTCGTCGCGCCGAACCTTGAGCACATACAGCCGGCTGAGCTCGGCGTCGCGCTCGTGGGGGAAGGTTTGCTCGACCTCGACGACGCCGGGCGCCGAAAGCGCGGTCTGGATCGCTTGCGTGGAGCGCTGGCCGGGGGAGACCATGACGTTCACTGCCACGAGATCCTGGTGTGGGCGCGGGAGAGTAGGCATTGCGATCCTCGGAAGATGCAAGGATAGGGCCTCGCGGGTGCTACGCCAAGCCGTTCAGATCAGAGCCGAAAGGTCCAGGAGGCCCGAGCCGAGCGCGGTGGTTCTGCGCCCCTTCATCCCGGGCAGCTTGGCCGCGGTCTTGCTCAGCCGCTCCGCGACCTCCTTCGCTTTCAACGAGCGCGCCTTGGCGCGCAGCAGCGTTGCCGCACCGGTGACGTGCGGCGCGGCCATCGAGGTCCCGCTCCAGGCGCCGTACTCCGTCTCTTCCTCGTTGCGGTACGCCGATGCCTTCAAGGGCAGGGTGGAGAGGATGTTGGTGCCGGGTGCCACGAGAGAGATGTGGGGCCCCGTGTTCGAGAAGCGCGCGCGGCGGTTCGTCTCGGTGATCGCGCCGACGGCGACGACTCCTGCGAACGCTGCTGGGTATTCGAGGGGATTATCCTGTTCGTACTCGTTGCCCATCGCCGCCACGACGAGGCAGTCGTTCTCGATCAGCCGCCGGATCAGCAGTTCCTCCGTCCTCGAGTAGGCGGTCCCCCCGATGCTCAAGTTGACCACCTGCATGTCCTTCGTGCGGGCGTCGTTGAGGGCGCGCTGGTACATCACCTCGTCGACGTAGTACTCCCCGTCCTCGGCGGGCTCGTCGCCGAAGATCTTCCACACCTGGAGAGCGCAACGACAGATGCCGGCGATTCCGGTCGTGTTGTTCGTCGCCGCGGCGATGATCCCCGTCACGTGGGTGCCATGGCCGACGATGTCCTCGCGTTTGCCGCCGGTGCTTACGTAGGGGAACCGGAAGGCAAGGTCCGGGTGGTTTCCGTCGACGCCTGTGTCGAGGACTCCAACCCTGATGTCGCTGCTGTCCGGCCACCTCCTGCCGAACCATTGAATGGCGCGAAGCCCCCACTGCCGGTTGATCATCGGATCGGTCTTCGCGGCGGTCCCCGCCCTCTCGCGCGAGCGGCGTGCCGGCCGCTTGCGCGCTCCACGGGCCCCGGCCGCCCAGCGCGCGGGCACCAGTTCCGCATACTCGACGCCCGGGCTCTTCTCGAGCTGCTTCGCGACGGCTGCTGCGTCGGCCGACTTGGAGATCTCGAGCAGGTTGATCCCCTTCAGATCATCGCTCTCCGAGTACTGGACGCTGGCCGTCAGCCGCGCCGCGACCGCCGCGGCTCCGGCCCCCTTGGGAAGCTCCCTCACCGCCAAGGCGAACAACGGGATCACTTCCTGGATGGCGCGGTCCTGCCGCAAGGCCCGAAAGGGCTCGTCGACAGCCTCCGGCAAGGCCAGAGATCTCAAGTCTTCGCGCTTGGCGTGCTTGAGGTCCGGCAGTCGGAGGAGACGTCTTCCTTGATGCGGACGATCACGCGGCCGGGCACGTACTGGGGGCGTGGAGGGCTGGCGGGCACCGCCTCGCTCGGGCGGGTGAGACGCGGCCGGATCATGGCTCGCTCCTCGTAGGATGTGAGGGAATTCTAACGCCACGGCTCAGGCGAGGAGCAGGTAGCGCGGCGAGCCATCGAGGTGGACGCGGACGGCACCCGGCGCGGGGAGCGGGTGGCCGTCGCGAGAGAGGACGGCGGCGGTGGGCCGCGGCAGCTCCGCCGCGAGCGGCCCGGCGGCGCTCCAGGCGGCGACCAGCTCGCCGCCGTCCGGGCGGGAGAAGAGGAGCAGCCAGGCGCCCTGCGGGCCGGGGAGGCGGCGCTCGAAGCGGCAGCCTTCGAGTGTGCGCGCGAGGGTCGCCAAGGCTCGGAAGGCGGGGCGGCGGCGCCGGCCGGCGGGATCGACGAGCCCGTAGCCTTTCGCCACGAGCTGCCACCAGTAGACGCGCTCGACCATGCCGCTCGCCAGGGCCAGGAGGTAGTAGCGCGCCAGGTAGTCGGCCTGCGTCTCCTCGTCGACCGCCACCCCGCGCCCGGCCGGCGCGTGCGGCCCCTCGCGCAGCGGCCAGTTGACCTCGGTCACCCAGCAGCGCGGCGCGCCGTTGCGCGAGGTGTCGGCGATCGCCTTGAGCAGCGCCAGCTTGCGCGGCGTGTCGAAGCCGGCCTGGGCGTTCTCGGGGGCGCCGCGGCGATCGACGTAGAGGAGGGCGGAGACGGCGTCGAAACGGAAGCCGGGGCGGCGGAGGTTGAGCGCCGCCGCGGTGACGTGGTACTCGAAGTCGATGACCGCCGGCCCCAGCACCTCGACGCCGGGGTAGCGGCGCAGCGCCTCGCTCGCCGCCACCGCCAGCTCCACGTACTCGCCGAGGCTCCAGATCCCCCACTTGCTCCGGTTGATCGCCTGCCCCACTTGGAAGTGGCGGCCGTACGGGGTGAAGCGCGCCGCCAGCTCCGCGACCGCGGCGCGCCAGCGCGCCGGGTCGCGCACCAGCTCGCGGTTCTGCGGCAGCGCGAAGGCCAGCTCGTGGCCGCGCGCCGCCAGCTCGCGCGCCAGCGCCTCCTCGGCGGCGTGGTCGTCCTGCCAGGGGTGGAGGCGGAGCATGAGGTGCCGCACGCCGAGCTCCTCGACGGCGGCGAGGAGCCCTTCGGGGTCCTCGGGCCAGGGGCGGAGGGCGACCCCGACGCCGCCCCACGCGACCGGCCGCGCGTAGAGCTCGCGCGCCAGCGCCCGGTAGCGGCGGCCGATCCGCGGCAGCGCCGCGGCCACGACCGCACCCTCTTCGAGGTGGGCGCGGGCGTCGGCGAGGCGCACGCCGAGCTTGGCGAGGCGGCCGGCGTGCTGGTGCGGCTGGTCGGAGAGGTGGTCCCAGACGACGCGGTCGCGCACCGCGGCGGCGGCCGGCGGCGGCGGGATGTGGGCGTGGGTCCCCCGGGGCACGAGAAGCGTTTTGACGCGGCGACTCACGCCCCGCAGCCGGTCCTTCGCCTGGTTCTTCCAGCGGAACCCGAGGTGATGGGCGACATAGACGCCGCGCGCCAGGGCTCCGGGCGCCGTTCCCCAGTAAGCCTCCAGGAGCAGCGCGCGGTGCTCCGGCCGGCGGAGCGGCAGGCGCGAAAGGTCGCGGCTGCGCTGCGCGACGCTCAAGCGCCGCCGCCGCCGCGCGCGGTTCAGATCCAGGAGCCAAAGCTCGGGCGGCTTCCCCGCGCCGCGCGGCCGCAGGAGGACGTTGCCGGCCGACACGTCCCGGTGCCAGAACCCGGTGTCGTGGACGCGCCGCACCGTCCTCCCCAGCTCTTCCAGAAAGCCCGCGAGGTCGACCTCCGGGAAGCGCTCGCGCTCCTCCCCGGCGTTGGCGGCGCGGAAGACGTGGCGCGCCTCGAGCGCCCCCTCGACCGCCCGGCTGACGTAGAACGACGGCCCGCGCGGGTCGAGTGACTCCAGCAGCATCACCGGCTCCGGCGTCGGCAGCCCGGCCGCCGCCATCCCCCGCGCCGCCCGCCAGCTCCGCGCCGCCTTCCCCTTGCCGCGCCGGCGGCGCAGCCGCTCGCGCGCGTCACCGCCGCGGAACTGCTTGACCGCCACCGCCACGGTCCCCTCGGCGGTGTCGAGCGTCGTGCGGTAGATGTAGTTGCGCCCCCAGTGGAGCGTCTTCTCGGCCGCGCCGGGATCGGTCAGGCGGCGGACCGCGGCGGCCAGGTCCGGCGGGCGGAAGCGCGGCTCGACCTCGCCGCGGAAGCCTGCGACCGCGAAGGGCTCAGGCGCAGACCTCACTAGACCTCGACGACGTCGAACCGCTCGTGGTGGAGCGCGGGGTCGCTCTGCAGCATGATGCTGACCCCGAGCGAGCGCTCGATCTCGGCGAGGATCGCCCGCTCCTCCTCCTGCAGAGCGCGCGCGATCTCGGGGTGGACGCGCAGCAGCAGCTCCGCCTGGCCGGGGCGCCGTCCCTGCCGCAGGAGCTGCTTGCGCAGGTTCAGACAGATCGTCGTCGTCGATTTCACCCGCCCGCGGCCGCCGCAGTAGGGGCAGGGCTGGGTCAGGAGCCGCTCGAGGTTGGCGCGGCTGCGCTTGCGGGTGATCTCGGCCAGGCCGAACTCCGAGATGTTGAGCACCTTGTTCTTGGCCCGGTCCTTCTTGAGCTCGGCGCCGAGCGCGGCGAAGACCTCCTCGCGGTGCTCCTTCTCGAGCATGTCGATGAAGTCGATGACGATGATCCCGCCGAGGTCGCGCAGCCGGATCTGGCGCACGATCTCCTGCACCGCCTCGAGGTTGGTCTGGAGGACGGTGTCCTCGAGCGTGCGCTGGCCGACGAAGCGGCCGGTGTTGACGTCGATCGCCACCAGCGCCTCGGTCGGGTTGATGACGATGTAGCCCCCCGACTTGAGCCACACCTTGCTCTTGAGCGCCGCCTCGATCTGCTCCTCGATGCCGAACTGCTCGAAGAGCGTCGCCTCCTGGCGGAAGAGCTTGACCTTCCCCACCAGCGCCGGCTGCACCAGGTCGAGGAACTCGACGATCCGCGCGTAGGTGTCCTCGCCGTCCACCCAGAGCACGCTGTACTCCTGGTTGAGCAGGTCGCGCACGACGCGTAGCGCGAGGTCCACGTCCTGGTGCAGCAGCGTCGGCGCCGACACCCGGCCGGCGCGCTGCCGCACCTTCTCCCAGAGGCGGACGAGATACTCGAGGTCGGTCGCGAACTCGTCCTGGCCGCGCCCCTCGCCGACGGTGCGCACGATGAGCCCGCCGGCGGCGAGCGGCAGCTCGGGGAGGAGCCCGAGGAGCCGCTCGCGCTCGGGCTCCTCCTCGATGCGGCGGGAGACCCCGAAGTGGCGGACGGTGGGAAGGAGAACGAGGTAGCGGCCGGGGAGGGTGACGTGGGTCGAGATCCGCGCGCCCTTGCCGGGCAGCGGGTCCTTGATGACCTGGACGATGATCTCCTGGCCGGGCTTGAGCAGGTCGTCGATCGACGGCGTGCCGTGGTGCTGCGCCGGCGGCTCGTCGGCCGGCTCCTCGCTCTCCATGTCCTCGAGGGCGTCGAGGTCGGGCGCCACGTCGCTGACGTAGAGGAAGGCGTCGCGCTCGAGCCCGATGTCCACGAACGCCGCCTGCATCCCCGGCAGGACGCGCGTCACCCGCCCCTTGTAGATGTTGCCGACGCAGCCGCGGTGGCGGTGCCGCTCGACGAAGGCCTCCGTCAGCCGGTCGCTCTCGAGCACCGCGATCCGCGTCTGGTGCGGGTCGCTCTCGATGAGCATCTTGTTGGTCACGGGGCGAGCATGCTACATCGCACCTTCATGAGCGACGATCTCCTGGAGGGTCGGTGGATCGCGACGCGCGGCCGCCGAAGACTTCCTCCGGATCGATCGCGAGCTCGGCGAGGTCGAACTGCCGCCGGAACTCCTCGTAGGCTTCCCAGAAGTTGCGCCGGCCTTCGACGTGCCGTTGGAAGGCTTCGATTGCGATTGAGTCCTTCTTCTTCACGCGCCGCTCCTCACTTCCCGTCCCGCCGAGCCTTGCGCCAACGCCAATCTCATTTCTAGAGTCACCTCTGGACTCTATAACCCGAGGCAGCAACCATGGCCCTGAGCATCAAGAACGATAGGGCCGAGCGCCTGGCACGGCAGGTGGCGACGGAGACCGGGGAGAGCCTGACGGAGGCGATCACGCACGCCTTGGAAGAGCGTCTCGAACGGCTCAGGGGCCGCGGGTCCGCCGCGGATCTCGTCGAGACGCTGATGGCGATCAGCCACCGCTGCAGCTCTCTGCCCGACCTAGACAGTCGCGGGGCCGAGGAGATCCTCGGCTACGACGAGACCGGCGCCTTCCCCCGGCGCGATACTCCTCGAGAGGTCACATGACCACCCTCCGTATCGAAGTTCCCGACGACACACTCGCCAGTCTGAAGACCGACGCCGAGGCCTTCGCCGAAGAGATGCGGCTGCTCGCCGCGGTGAAGCTGTTCGAGTTGGGAAGGCTTTCCTCGGGCCGGGCGGCACAGCTCGCGGGGCTCCCGCGAGTGGCGTTCCTGGCCGCCCTCAGCCGCTATGGAGTTTCCCCGTTTCAACTGACTGAAGAGGAGCTGCACCAGGATGTCCTGAATGCCTGACCGCCTGGTCGTCAGCGGTCCACGTCGAAGAGAAGCTCAAGGCCGAGCGCATCCAGCTCCTGCTCCGGGGCCTTCCGGGGTGGATGGTGGTGCGCGGCGGGACGGCGATCTCGCGCAGCTACGCGCTGCCGAGCCACCGCGCGGCGATCTCGTTCGCGCTGTTCGTCAACGAGCTCGCCGCCGACCACGGCCTGACCGCCGACCTCGACCTGCGGCCCAACCGGGTCACCGTGACCCTGGTAAGCCGCCAAGCCCGCGGCCTCACCCAGGCCGAGCTCGACCTGGCGAAGGCCATCGACAGCAGGGAGTAGGGAAGGGAAGGAGAAGTCCGGTCCCGGGGCGCTCCGCGGAGAGCGAGGCGCTCCGGGATTCCGAAGCCTGCGCTAGAGTCCGCCTGTAGGAGCGTTCTGATGGATACTCAGACTCCCGTCGTCCACAGCCACCCCGAGATCCTTGGCGGCACGCCGGTCTTCGTCGGCACGCGGGTGCCGCTCCGCAATCTCATCGACTACCTCGAGCACGGCCGCAGCCTCGACGAGTTTCTCGACGCGTTCCCTTCCGTCTCCCGCGCGCAGGCCGTCGCGGCCTTGGAGGCTGCCAACGAGGTCCGCGTGACCAGTGCGCGTCGTGCTCGATGAGCAGCTCCCCCGTCAACTCGCCCGCGAGCTGAAGCCCACAAGCCCGCACCGTCCCACAGGGGCTAGGCCGAGCTGGAGACCGGCGAGCCGCATCGCCGGGCTCACGCCGTATTCCTCGCGGATCAGGGGCTCCAGGCCAGCAAACCACCCAGCCCGGTTTGCTTGTGGGCGTGATCGTGCAACCTCCTCAGCCTGCTTGCGCCCTACTTACGCCGAGCGTATCCTCTTCCAAGTACTGTCAGCGGATCGCTGCCGCTGCTCAAGAGGCCTCGATGACGCATAACAGAATCGTTACAGAGAACCACCTCGACCAATGGGTCCGAGGCAACAGCCGAGACGCGCAGGGCGTCATTGTTGAGCTGCTCTGGCGGCTAGTGTCGGCTTCGTCTCCAAACCCCAAGGAGCGGCGCTTCCCACTCGGTGACAGCATCGGACAACATGGGCCTGACGGAGTGCTCGATACCGACTTCGCTTTCGAGCCCTTCGTTCCCGAAGGAAGATCGTTCTGGGAGATTGGCACCGGCGTGAACGCCCATGAAAAGGCAACGTCGGCTTACAGAGACCTTGTCTCCTCCATCCCAGAAGCTGTTCGCCGCCAAGTCGCATTCGTGTTTGTTACACCGCTCTCTGGACGACGCGATTGGCAGTACACCTGGAAGGAGGATGAACAGGCCAAGTGGGTCGAACACCGCCGCGAGCGCAATGAGTGGCGAAGTGTTCGCGTCATCGATGGATCAAACCTCATCGACTGGTTCCAGCATTTTCCTTCCGTCGAACATTGGCTAGCAGGAAAGATGGGGCTTCCCGTTCAGCACATGCAAACCCCGGAACAAAGATGGGCTGACCTGCGAACGATCGGAGAACCGCCGCCGCTCACGCCAGAGATCTTCTTGGCAAACCGCGACCAGGCTAGCGAGAAGCTGAAGGAGCTTTTCCTTGGCACTACGCTTCAGCTCCAGCTCGATACGCATTTTCCGGACCAAGTCGTCGACTTTGTATGCGCCTACGTCGCGACCCAAGACGCCGATGCGAAGGTGGATACGGTCGGACTATGCCTTATCATCTCTAGTGCCGACGCGTGGACTGCCATCACAACGCTAAGGGCTCGACATGTGCTGATCGCCGACTTTGATCTCGACGAAGCTGACGCTGCTGGAGCTAGGTTACTCGAGAGAGCACGCAGGGCTGGGCACGCCGCCATCATCCGCGGAAAACCTGGCGGAATTCCTCACCCAAATCGCGTAACTATTCCGAATCCGAGAAGCTATCAGGTGCAGGAAGCCTTAGAAAAGGCGGGCTACAACGAGCAGCGGGCTCGGGTCCTTGCCCAAAGGAGCAACGGTAATCTCAGTTCCTTGCTCAGGTGCCTGCAGAACCTCTCCCTCATGCCGCAATGGGCAGAGGGAACACAGGCGGCGGAACTTGCAATCGCTGAGCTCCTCGGCTCCTGGAATGAGAGGTCCGACGCTGACCGAGCAATAGTTGAGCGCCTTTCGGGAAAACCGTATGGGGAGTGGATCGGGAGGATGCGTGAAATCGCGCTCCGTCCGGGCACTCCCCTCATTGGGCGAGATGGTGCCTGGAAGTTGGTTGCGCGCTATGAAGCGTGGTACGCGCTAGGCCCACATCTCCATGACGAGCATTTGGATCGATTGGCGGAGGCTGCTGTTGCCGTCCTTCGAGAGCACGATCCGAAGTTTGAACTGCCCGTCGGGGAGCGATATGCGGCGAGTATCCACGGGAAAGTCTTAAGGCATTCCGGTGCGGTGCGCACCGGTTTGGCAGAAAGTCTCGCCCTTCTGGGCAGCCATGCGAAGGCGCTGAGATCATCCTCGTTCGGAAAGCCCGAGGCGACTGCTGCGCTTGCAGTCCGCGAGATCCTTGCCGGGGCGGATTGGGTTCTATGGGCTAGCCTGAACGGTGTCTTGCCACTCTTAGCGGAGGCCGCGCCCGACGCTTTTCTGGACGCCGTCGAAGAAGCTCTGAGCAAGGAGCAAGTTCCCTTTCGGGCGGTGTTCGCTCAGGAGACGTCTGGGGCCATGGGCGGCAATTATATGACCGGCCTGCTTTGGGGACTTGAAACCTTGGCGTGGGACCCGGAATACCTTACACGCGTCGTCGTTACCCTGGGGGAACTTGCCTCTTTAGATCCCGGTGGAAACTGGGCCAATCGACCCCTGGACTCCCTTTCAACCATTCTGTTGCCTTGGCTACCGCAGACATGCGCTCCAATCTCGAAGAGGAGGGCCGCGGTTGCAACGCTTATCCAAGAGCTTCCAGAAATCGCCTGGCGGCTCCTGCTCAGTCTTCTTCCCAACTCGCACCAGACCTCTATGGGCTCTCGCAAGCCAGTCTGGCGGGAAACGATCCCCGATGACTACGCGAAAGGAGTGCTGCGCTCCGAGTACTGGGAGCAAATAGCCATCTACGCGGAACTAGGCATGCAAATGGCGAGGAGTAATCCCGCGCGACTCGCCGATCTCGTGGAGAACTTGGATCACCTGCCACAGTCCGCACATGACGAGCTACTCGAATACCTGGGCTCACAGGAAGTCACATCGATGGCGGAGTCTGACAGACTTCAACTCTGGAACGAGCTGGTGACTCTGGTCGCGAGACACAGGAAGTTCGCCGACGCGCACTGGGCGATGCCGCCGCAGGAAGTAGATAGGGTCGCTATGCTCGCTGCGCAACTCGCGCCCGCCACACCTGCCTTCCTTCATCGCCGGCTCTTCAGTGGTCAGGAATTTGACTTGTACGAGGAGGGCGGCAACTTCGCGGCTGAGCAAACCAAGCTAGAAGAGAAGCGCCTTCGGGCTATTGAGGAAGTTTTGGCTGCGGGCGGAGTGGGGGCTGTCCTTGAATTCGCCGCCGCCGTTGAGTCGCCTTGGCGCGCCGGCATGGCCTTCGGTGCCGTGGCGGGGAGCGAAGCTGATGACGCAGTCTTGCCACGAATGCTTCGGACTGAAGACAGGCCGCTCTCCCAGTTTGCTGGTGGGTTCGTCCGCGGTAGATTTCAAGGTTTGGGGTGGCAATGGGTTGACAGCGTCACCACCTCGCAATGGGCATCATCAGATATCGGGCAGTTTCTAGCGTATCTGCCTTTCACCTTAGCCACTTGGGAGCGTTCAGCGCGGCTTCTAGGAAAGGATGAATCCGCATACTGGACCAGCGCGAGCGCTACGCCGTATGCAGCCGGCGCAGGCCTTGAGGTTGCTGTAGACCGTTTGATGAAATATGGTAGGCCGCGTGCTGCGATCGAGTGTCTTCACAGTATTATTCGCAAGGCGCAGGCCCTAGACAGCGAACAAGCAATCCGGGTGCTGCTCGCTGCCGTGGCATCTTCGGAGGAAGCTCACGCGTTGAATGTTTCCGCCGCTGTGGAGGTGATCAAGTTCTTGCAGGATGACGCGGCTACAGACCGCGCAGCTCTCCTGCCCGTAGAGTGGGCCTATCTTCCGCTCCTCGATCGGCACCATCGCGGAGTCTATCCGAAAGTGCTAGAGCAACGTTTAGCGCGCGATCCTGCCTTCTTCTGTGAGGTTATTCAGGCGGTTTTCCATCCTAGGGGAGAACCCCGGCCGGCGGTGGAATCCACGGAGGAACGGAAGGTAATCGCCCGCAACGCTTATCGTTTGTTAAGCGAGTGGAGAACACTACCAGGCAGCAGGGAAGATGGAGCGTTTGACGGTGATACGCTCGCGAGCTGGCTCGAGCACGTCAAGACAATCTGCAGAGACTCGGGTCACTTGGAGGTGGCAATGACGATGGTGGGGCAC
>Ga0214471_10000657_pt1 | contig 28402 bp, 27 predicted proteins | sample RVTome_5_FD_207665 | JGI IMG/M metagenome (GOLD analysis project Ga0214471, IMG submission 207665) | Soil microbial communities from uranium-contaminated site in the Upper Colorado River Basin, Wyoming, United States - RVT142D155 | ecosystem: Environmental > Terrestrial > Soil > Contaminated >... | reverse complement strand
GTACCGCGCCCGCAGCCGGTCCTCCTGGAGCAGGCGGAAATACCCCGACACCATCAGGGCACCGGGGGCCTGAAGCTCGCCCAGCCGCTCGGCGACCGAAGCTAGCGTGGCGGCGGTCATGCGAGCTCTCCCTCACCCGCGGGGGCGAGCTTGGGCTCCGGGATCTCGGTGAGCGTGGCTTCGGTAAGCAGCAGCACCGACGCGACCGAGACGGCATTCTCGAGAGCAACGCGTACGACCTTGGTGGGATCGATGATCCCGGCGTCTACCAAGTCCACATACTCGCTGCGGGCCGCGTCGAATCCGAAGTTGCCCTTCCCCGCGCGCATCCGATCCACGACGACGCCGCCGTCCACGGCGGAGTTCTCCGCGATCTGCCGCGTGGGCGCTTCGAGGGCGCGACGGAGGATCAGCGCGCCGGTACGCTCGTCACCCTCGCACCGGGCAGCGTCCGCTTCGACCGCCTCGATGGCGCGCAGCAGCGCGAGCCCGCCGCCAGGCACGATCCCCTCGGCCATGGCCGCCTTCGTGGCGCTGATGGCGTCGTCGAACGCCTCCTTGCGGCTCTTCAGCTCGGCCTCGGACGGCGCTCCGACGCGGATCACCGCGACGCCGCCCGAGAGCTTGGCCAGCCGTTCTTCCAGCTTCTCGCGGTCGTAGTCGGACGTGGCCTTTTCGATCTGGTCGCGCAGGTCCTTGCAGCGCCCCTCGATCGCCTTCTTGTCCCCTTGCCCCCCGACGATGGTCGTGTTTTCGCGGCCTACCACGACCCGCTTGGCCTTCCCGAGGTCGGTCAGGGTCACGTGCTCGAGCTTGACGCCGATCTCCTCGGCGATCACGCGGCCACCGGTGACGATCGCGATGTCCTCGAGCATCGCCTTGCGGCGGTCGCCGAAGCCGGGCGCCTTGACCGCCACCGACGCGAGGAGTCCCCGAAGCTTGTTGACCACCAGCGTGGCGAGCGCCTCGCCTTCGACATCCTCGGCCACGACCAGCAGCGAGCGCCCAGCCTTGGCCACCTGCTCGAGCAAGGGCAGCAAGTCCTTCATGCCGGGGATGCGCTTGTCGTGCAGCAGGATCAGCGGCTCCTCGAGAACCGCTTCCATCTTGGCGGGGTCGCTGACGAAATAAGGAGAGAGGTAGCCGCGGTCGAACTGCAGCCCCTCGACCACCTCGAGCGTGGTCTCCATGCCCTTCGCTTCTTCTACCGTAATGGCGCCTTCGGCTCCGACCTTCTCGACGGCGCCGGCGACCAACTCGCCAATAGCCGTGTCGTTGTGGGCCGAGATCGCGGCAACCTGCGCCTTTTCCTTCCGGCTCTTGACGGGCCGCGAGATCGCGCGGATCGCTTCCACCGCGACCGCCTTCGCGCGATCGAGGCCACGCTTCAGGTCGATAGCGCTGGCGCCCGCGGCCACGTTCCGCAGTCCTTCGGCATAGATGGCGTGTGCCAGCAGCGTGGACGTCGTGGTGCCGTCCCCCACCGCCTCGCCCGTCCGGGCCGCGGCCTCGCGCAGGACCTGGGATCCCAGATTCTCCTCAGGATCTTTGAGGTCCAGCTCTTTGGCGATCGTGACGCCGTCGTTGCAGACGATCGGCTCGCCCCATTTCTTCTCGATCAGCACGCACTTCGACTTGGGGCCGAGCGTTACCCGCACGGCATCGGCGAGGGCGCTGGCGCCGCGCAGCACCTTCTCCCGCGCAGCCGCCCGGAACGTCACCTGCTTGTGTGCCATGGCTGGAGCGCCTCCGCCGCTATTTGTGTCCTTCGACGAGGAACGAGACCTTCGCGTTCACCCGGTATTCCGTGATGCGATCGCCTTCCACAGAACCCGTGAAGTTGTCGACCCAGATGGACTTGATCCCCTTCACGGTCTTCGCGACTTCTTTCACGGCGTTCTGCGCGGCGTCGTCGAAGCTCTTCTCCGACTGGGCGATGACTTCGACCACTTTCACGATCGTGCTCACAACTCCTCCTCGAGTCGGGTATTCGATCTGATCTCTCGTCAAGCTGCCCGGGCGCGCATGAAGCCAGTGTGAGTTCCGCCACAACGTCCCGCGCGGCCCATCATCCTTTCACGACGCCGAGCGGCCGGAGGCGAGCCACCTTCCCGGCCAACCCCACCTGATGCACAACCTCCACCACCCGCTCGACGTCCTTGTACGCGAGCGGCGCCTCTTCGGCGAGCTCGGCGTTGGACGGGCAGCTCACGGCGATCCCCCGCGCTTCGAGCTCCCGGCGCACCTGGTGCCCCGGCCAGGTCCGCCTGGCAGCGTGCCGGCTCATGGCCCGCCCCGCCCCGTGGCAGGTGCTGCCGAAGCTGAGGTCGAGCGCTGCATCACGGGCCGCGAGCACGTAGGACCCGGTCCCCATGCTCCCGGGGATGAACACCGGCTGCCCCACCGCCCGGTAGCGCGCCGGCGTCTCCGGGTGCGCGGGGCCGAAGGCACGGGTCGCGCCCTTGCGGTGCACGACAAGCAGCTCGCCCTGATGCTCTTCCAGCTTGGCCATGTTGTGCGCGACGTCGTAGATCAGACGCAGCCCGCCCCCGCCCCCCGCCCCGAAGAACTGCTGGAAGGCCTCGCGGATCCGGTGGGCGATCACCTGGCGGTTGGCCCAGGCGAAGTTCGCCGCGGCGCACATGGCGCCGAAGTACTGCTGGCCCTCCGGGGACGAGAACGGCGCGCAGGCGAGCTCGCGGTCGGGCAGGACGATGCCGTAACGCGGCATGACCGTGTCCATGAACCGGACATAGTCGGTGCAGACCTGGTGCCCGAGGCCGCGCGAGCCCGTGTGGACCAGCACGGCCAGCCGCCCGGGGGTGAGGCCGAAGGCGGTCGCGGCGGCCGCGTCGAACACCTCGTCCACCACCTGCACTTCGACGAAGTGGTTGCCCGAGCCGATGGTCCCGAGCTGGCCGCGACCGCGCTGTTTGGCGCGGAGTGAGACGCACGTTGGGTCGGCCCGGCCCAGACTGCCGCCGGCCTCGGTGGCTTCCAGGTCCTCCATCGTCGCGAGTCCACGCTCCACCAGGTAGCGGCAGCCCTCGCCCAGCACGCGGTCGAGATCGGCGTCGCTCAGCACGAGCCGCCCACCGCGCCCCGTGCCCGACGGGATGCTGCGACTCAGCTCGTGCACCAGGGCCGGAATCCGGTCGCGCACGTCGTCCCCGGACAGCTGCGACACAAGGAGCCGGACGCCGCAGTTGATGTCGTAGCCCACCCCACCCGGAGAGATGACGCCGTCGGCGGCGCGCATCGCGGCCACACCGCCCACCGGAAACCCGTACCCCTCGTGCATGTCGGGCATGCCGTACACGCGACCCACAACGCCGCGCAGCGTCGCGACGTTGACCAGTTGATCCAGGGAGCGGTCGCGTGAGATCTGCGCCCACAGCTCGTCGTCGGCAAAGACGCGCGCGGGGCCGATGTCGTGGACGAATGGACCAACGCGGACGGCGCGGAGTCCAGCGGTCGCGGTCATACGTCGAGCACCACCTCGGCCTCGAATCCTTGCGGGCCGGCGGTCACTTCGAGGCCGTGAAACGTGGCCGCCTCGACCCGTGACGGCGCCTCCTCGGTGCGGACGCCTCGTGCACGCGCCCGGACCGTCACGTCGGTCGCTTCCAGAATCTCGAACTCCACCGGCACCCACCGCTCGGTCTCGGCAAGGAAGACCAGTTCATTCAGCCAATCGACGAGCAGCGCGTCCCGATCCGGGGCCCGCGAGCGCGCGACCGGCTTCCGCGAGCATCTCGGCCATGGTCGCGCCGCGCAGGCGCAGCCGGACTTCCGCCGTATGCTCGAGCCACTCGGAGCGGCCCATGCTCACAAGGTCGCCCGACGAGGTTGAAGTGGGCGATCGAGGCCGCGACATCACGCTACCGGCACAGGCGATCCGGATCTCGCCGGTCTCGCTGCCCGCGCTGGGGACTTGGCGGAGCCGGGCCGGGGCGTGGCGCGGGCTGCCAGGCGCTCCAGCACTTTGGGAAGCGCGTCGGGATTGAGGGAAATCGAGTCGATGCCGACGGATACCAGGTATTCAGCGAACCCGGGGTAATCGCTCGGCGCCTGCCCGCAGATGCCGACCTTTAGCCCGTGCCGGTGCGCCCCCTCCACGACAAGCTGAATCAGGCGCTTGACGCCGGGATCACGCTCGTCGAACAGGTGAGCCAGGACCTCCGAATCGCGATCCACGCCGAGGGCGAGCTGAGTCAAATCGTTGGAGCCGATGGAGAAGCCATCGAACAGCTCGCTGAACTCTTCGGCCAGGATGACGTTGTTCGGGATCTCGCACATCACGTGCACCTCGAGCCCGTGCTCGCCGCGACGCAGGCCGTTTCGCTCCAGTTCCCCCAGGACCTTCCGGGCTTCCTCCAGCGTCCGGCAGAACGGAATCATGACCCTCACGTTGGTGAGCCCCATCGTCTCCCGCACCCGCCGGATCGCGGCGCACTCGAGCGCAAATCCCTCGCGGTATCGCTCGTCATAGTAGCGTGAGGCTCCCCGGAACCCGATCATGGGATTCGCCTCGGTCGGCTCGAACGTTGTGCCGCCCAGCAGCCCGGCGTACTCGTTGGTCTTGAAGTCGGAGAAGCGGACGACGACAGAGCGCGGATAGAACGCGGCCGCGATTTGCGCCACGCCCGACGCGAGGCGATCCACGAAAAATTCGGTGGGCGTGTCGAAGCCGGCCATGCGGCGCTTGATCGCCGCGACGAGCGCGGGATCGTCGACCCGCTCGGGGTGGACGATGGCCATCGGGTGGACGCCGATCCAGCTGGACACGATGAACTCGATCCGCGCGAGCCCGACGCCGGCGCTGGGAAGCCGGGAAAGATGGAACGCGTTCTCGGGGTTCCCCAGGTTCAGCATCAGGGGTACCGGCGGAGCGGCCAGCCGGGCGGGATCGATCTCCTCGCAGTCGAACGCGAGGCGACCCTCGTACACCTTTCCGTCGTCGCCTTCGGCGCACGACACCGTGATGTCTTGCCCCGTGCGGAGGGTGTGGGTGGCGTTTCCGGTCCCCACCACACAGGGAATGCCGAGCTCGCGCGACACGATCGCCGCGTGGCAGGTGCGACCACCCTCGTCGGTCACGACCGCGGCCGCGCGTCTCAGCACCGGCTCCCAGTCGGGATCGGTCATCGGTGCCACGAGGACTTCCCCCTGGTGAAACTGGCCGATCTCGGCCGGCGACTGCAGCACCCGCGCCCGGCCGACCCCGATCTTGCTGCCCACGCTCTTGCCGCGCACGAGCAACCGACCGGGCTCGCGCAATCTGTACATTTCGAGCTTCGGCGCGCCCTCTCGGGCGTGGGCGGTCTCCGGCCGCGCCTGGACGATGTAGAGCTGGCCGAGCCGCCCGTCCTTTGCCCACTCGATGTCCATCGGCGTGGGGCGTTCCGCTCGGGCCGAGTAGTGATCCTCGATGGCGAGCGCCCAGCGGGCGAGCTGCAGGACCTCGTCGTCGGACAACACGGGCCGGAGGCGGTCCTCCGCAGGGACCCGGACCTCCCGCACGGCCTTCGTCCCGCCCTCCGCGTAGATCAACTTGACGGACTTCGTGCCGCGCTCGCGCCGGATGATCGACGGAAAGCCCGCCTTGAGTGTGGGTTTGTGCACCCAGAACTCGTCGGGCCGGACCCGCCCCTGCACCACCGTCTCCGCAAGGCCCCAGGCCCCGGTGATGAGCACGACGTCGCGAAAGCCGGATTCCGTGTCGAGGGTGAACATGACGCCGGCCGAGGCGAGGTCCGAGCGCACCATTTTCTGGACCCCGACCGACATGGCGACGTCGCGGTGGGCGAACCCGTGCGTCGCCCGGTACACGATCGCGCGGTCGGTGAACAACGAAGCGAAGCACGCGCGAACGGCGGCATCGAGGGCCGCGAGCCCCCGGATATTGAGGAACGTCTCGTGCTGCCCCGCAAAAGAGGCCCCCGGCAGGTCTTCCGCTGTCGCGCTCGAGCGCACGGCGACGTCGGTGCACTCCTCGGCGCACTGGCAAGAGAGCGAGCGGTAGGCGGCCGCGAGCTGCGCCGAGACGGCCTCCGGCAGGCGTGCGGCACGCACCCGCTCCCGGATCCGTTGCGCCACGGCCTTCAGTTCACGGAGGTTCGTCGGATCGAGTTGGTCCAGGGCGCGGTAGATCTCATCGGCCACCCCGGCCTCGCGCAGCGTGGCACGGAACGCGTCCGCGGTGAGGGCGAACCCGTCGGGAACGGCCACCCCCTTGGCGGCCAGGGCGTGCAGCATCTCTCCCAGCGAGGCGTTCTTGCCCCCGACCTGCGGCAGGTCGTCCAAGGTAAGCTCTCGAAACGGGATGGCGTATTGTGCCGTTGAGTCGGTCATCATTGGATCCTCCGCGGGCGCACGGCCTCCCGTGCTGGGCTAGAACCGCCTTCGCGGCCTGCTCGCTCATGCTCCCTCGACGCCGGCCTCCACCTTGATCTCTCGAGCCACCGCCGTGCCGCGCTTCGGCAGCGCAATCGTCAGGACGCCCCGATCGTAGGTGGCTTTGATCGCCTCATCGGCCGGATTCACTTCGGACGGCAGCTCGATCGTGCGAAAGATCCCGTTCGAGCGTTTTTCCGAGTAGACCGTCTTCCCCTTCCTCTTCTCTTCCCAGGACTCCCGCTTTCCGGTTACCGTCAAGCGGCGCGGCTCGACACTGACCTCGATCTCCTTCTCCGTGAACCCGGGGACTTCCAGCTCCACCGTCAGGGCCGAGTCCGTCTCGGAGATGTCCACACACACGGGGTGCAGCAACTCGCTCTCGGCCTGGAGCCAGTCCTCCAGTTCGTGGCCGAGCCTGCGCCCGTTGCGCTCGAAGATCTCGAAGGCACGCCGAGCGACGGCGTCAAACGTCTCCTTCATCCGATCGAAGAGCTGATCAGGGCGCACCAGGTGCAGCTGTGCGCCGTGTCGCGCTCGTTGAACGGCGGTGGACTGTCTCACGGTTCCTCCCACCCGGTCTTGTACGTCGAAAGTGTAGGCGACGTGCTTGAGATGGCTGTGAAAGCGAAGTGAAGGTCGCGTGGGAGGAGAAGGGCGGCATCGCGCCGGAGGCGGACCTGCACGACTCGACCCGGGCGCCGGAACTACCGGCCCTTCACCGCACCCTCCGCCTTCATCCCAATTTCATCTTCCCTTACCCGAGGCCGCTGCTGATTCGGGACGTGGGCTTCTCTCTGACGCTCCTCGCGGGGGCCGCGCACCGGGCTTTGGCGGACGCGGTCGCCGCGCGGATCGGTGTCAGCGTGGGCGTGACGAGCACGGTCCGATTCCCTGACGGCGAATTGCACGTGGCCGTGCGGGACACGCTCCGAGGTCATGACGTCTTTCTCATGCAGCCGACGGCGCCGCCGTTCGAGGCGCAGTTGCTCGAGCTACTGCTGCTGGCGGACGCGTGCCGGCGGGCCGGCGCCGCCCGCCTCACGGCCCTGATGCCGTACTTCGGCTACGCACGCCAGGACCGGCGCGCGGGCGGCCGCGAGCCCGTGGGCGCCCGGCTCGTTGCCGACATGCTCGCCGCCGGCCACATCGATCGGGTGGTGGCAGTGGACCTGCACACGGCGACGCTCGAAGCGGCGTTCAGCATGCCGCTCGAGCACCTCAGCGCGGTACCCGCGCTGGCAGAGGCAGAGCGCGAGTCAATGGACGACGGGGTGGTCGTGGCGCCGGACCTGGGCGCGGCACGCCTGGCGGACCGCTACGGGCGATTCCTCGATCTCCCCGTGGCGGTGGTTCACAAGACGCGCGTCAGCGGGGCCGAAGTGGCCGTACGCGCGGTCACGGGAGACGTCCGTGACCGGGCGCCCCTGATCGTCGACGACATGATCAGCACCGGCGCGACGATCGCCGCGGCCGTCGCGGCCCTCATTAACGCCGGATGCCGCCCTGCCTTTCGCGTCATCGCCACGCACGGGCTGCTGGTGGGCGATGCACCGCAGCGTCTGGCCCGCCTCGGACTTCGCCGGCTCACGGTGTCCGACACGGTGCCGGCGCCCCGCTGCCCGTCGGACCTTCCGCTCCGGGTCGTCACCATCGCACCGCTGTTGGCGGAGGTCGTCAGGCGGCTGCACGAAGACCGCTCCCTGGCGGACCTCCTCGTGCATTTCTAGAGATGCTTTGTATCTACCCGCTGCGCGTGAAGGAGCCTCAAACAGCGAGGGATGTTGGGAGGAATCTCACCCTGCTCTCACGAAGCAAGAGAGACCTTGTCTTCCGGAGAAAGAAGGGAGGCCTCATGGCAAGGCGCACGCCGACGATCCCGGTCCGCGAGGTCATGACCGCCGCACCGCGGACCGTGTTTCCCGACACGAGCGTCGGGGAGTTGCTCACGCTGTTCGAACGCCACGACTTCAACGCCTTTCCAGTCGTCAACGCATCAGGGGAGCTCTGCGGTATCGTTACCAAGCTGGACCTGCTGCGCCTGCTCGGCCCCGACGAGCGCCTGCAGCTCCCGGACCTCCGGGTGGCGGCCTCCCGACGCGTCGCGAGTCTGATGCGGCACGGCGTGGTCACCATCGAGGGCGACGAACCGGTGGCAGTCACGGCGCACCTCATGGTCGAGACGGGCCTGCGCAGCCTCCCGGTGGTATACCGGCGGGGACGTGGACCGGAGCTGGTCGGGATCGTGAGCCGCGGAGATCTCTTGCGTGGCCTGAACCGGGAGCTGCTCGAAGCGGCGCAGGCCCCGGTCGTCGGGGAGCGTTCTGTGCCGTGACTAAGGGCCCGACCGATGCCTTCGTGGATCGACAATCCGGCCCGGATTGGAGAACGGAACATGATCATGGGAGCGATGACACCAGCGGTGATGTCGGTCATGCTCGTCATGGTGATGGGGTGTGGCGGAGGGGGGCGCGGGTTCTTCTTGCCCGGGGGCGACGTGGCGGCCGGCAAAGAAGCGGTGCAGGCCATGCAATGCTTCGTGTGCCACGAAATCGTAGGGAGCGATTTTCCGGCGCCTCACGCACAGCCACTCGTGATGGTCTCCCTGGGCGCCGAAAAGGCTCGGCAGTCCCGGGAGCGGTTGGCCGAGTCGATCATCGCACCCTCGCACAGAGTGCCGGAAGGAGTAGCGAGCCTTACCAGTGCAGGGCTCTCACGGATGGGTGACTACAGCGAGGTGATGACGGTCAGACAGCTGATCGACATTGTGGCCTATCTGCAATCGGTGGGACGATGAGAGTAGTGAAAACACGTCCCCTTCGCGATGATCGACCAGGCGTCGCCGCCAGCAGGTCACCGAGTCCTACGACACCGGGGTGGCGCCCAGGACCTCCCGAACCACGAGGCTCCGCCCACACGACTCGCAGCGCAGGAGACACCCCGCTTCGCCACCTTCCGCTCCCACGATGGGGTGCAGCTCCCCACCGCATTGCGGGCACGCGGCCGCCCCCGCCGACTTGGTTCGCAGCTCTCTGTAGATCCGCGCAGCCTCGTCGAGGGAGCAACTCCCCGAGCGGCGGGCGCGCCATGGCCGGGTTGCCGTTTTCACACCTACCTCCACATCAAAGGCCCACAGGCATCATATGGGCCCGGCAGTGAAGATGGGATGAGTGCCACGTGGCGGCTAGCTCACGTTCCTCGCTTAGCGCGAATGGCTTGAACGCAGTCGCGGCATTCACGCGAAGACTGCTTCACTTGTCCCGAGCAGAAACTAGAGCGGCCCGCCGCTCCGAACTGCAATCAGAGTGCGGGCCGCCCTACGCACCGGTTACCCGGAGTCGGGGATTCACTGCCCCGTTCTTCTTCCCGCAGCGACCGCCTAACTGTTGCGTTTGCGGTTTGGCGTTGGGAGCTCCGGCTTCGATCCCCAGGGAGCTTGACGGGCCCCATGGTTCGCCGGTGCGGGCGCTGCCAGTCGGTCGAATCGCGGATCGACCTCTTGCACTGCACGCCGGAACGCCACCTCGGCGTGGATGAGGCTCGCGATTGGCCCCACCGCTCCAGACGAGGTGATCACTCGGATCGTCGGCCCGTTTCCGTTGCCGGTCCCGGTACCTCCCCGACTCGCCTGGAAACGAAGGACAAAGCTACACACCCTCCGTGAAGGCACCAGCAAGCCCACGTGTAGGTCTCTTCACGCTCTTGCGATCATGGTGCCAAGGTCCTCACCGCGACTTCAGGCTTCTCTCACCGCGCCGCCCTGATGATTCCCCAGTGGATCGGCCCCAGCCGTCCCCCCAAACGCTTGGCAGCGGAGGGTATGTCCGTGACGACCTTCATCTTGCTTACCCGGGTTTCTCCCGAGGCAATGCGTTCGCCCCACGCCGTCGAGACGCTCGAACGCCGCGTGATGAACGCGGTCCGTGCGCAATGTCCCCAAGTGGAGTGGCTGCATAGCTGGGCTGTGCTCGGGCCGTACGACTACGTCGACGTGTTCCGGGCGCCCGACGTCGAGACCGCGACCAAGGTCGCGATGCTCGTGCGGATCGCCGGACAAGCGACGACGGAGATCTGGGCCGCCACCGAATGGCCCGCCTTCAAGGCGATGGTCCGCGGGCTCCCCGACGTCAGTAAGCTGATCACGGCGGGCGTCTGAGCAATGCCGAGTGAACCGGTCGCCTTGCCCTGGTGCGGCGCCGCGCGCAGGTGGCCATCCGCTGGCCGGGCAAACGGGGACAGGTCCACGAACTATACCTACGGCCGGTGCGTGAACTACCTGGCGGTCGTCCTCGAGCGCGCTGGGCGCTGAATCCTCAGCTCCGGGCGACGTGGGGGCCGTGCGAGGGAGCGGCGCTGATCAGCCGCCCGTCGGCCACCGCTCCGGCGACGTCGCTCATGGTCACGATCCCCGCGAGCTTGCCCTCCTTCATCACCAGGAGTCGGTGCACGCGCGCCTCCATCATCCGGGCGGCGGCATGGGACACCGGCGCCTCGGGGCCCACGGCGCACAACGGCGCCCGCGTCATCGCCTCGGCCACCGTGTGCTCTTCGAGGATGTCCCACTCGGGGCTCCCCGTCTTCCGGAATCGCTCGAGTGCGTCCGTGCCGACGTCCGCCCACAGCTCGTGGAAAAACGCCCCCGGCGGCTCACTGCCCTCCTGCCAGTCCTCCGGCGTCGCCCACTCCTCGATCTCCGGCACCTCCGGTCGCTCCGTGGGCACCGGCGGCACCGTTGCGGTGAACTCGAGCAGGTCCGTCGCTGACAGCACGCCGAGGACCCGGTCATCCGTCGCAACGGGGACGCCGCCCAGGTGGCGTTGCGCCAGCAGCTCGAACGCATCTCGGAGGCTGAGCTCCGGACTCACGGTCACCACATCGGTGGACATGATGTCGCGTACTCTGAGCATGACCGTACCCTCCCGGCGCCCCGTCTGGCGCCTCAAGCCTGGGTGCTCGTGTCGATGACCCCGATGTATGGCAGCGTCCGGAAGCGGTCGCCGTAGTCCAGCCCGTATCCCACCACCCAGCGGTCCGGAATGTCGAAGCCCACGTAGTCGAGCGTGAGCTCCACCTCTAGACGATCGGGTTTTCGGGTGAGGACGCACGTCCGGATCGACGCCGGCCGGCGCGCGCGCAACATCTCGTGGAGGTACCCCAGGGTATGCCCGCTGTCCACGATGTCCTCGACGATGAGCACGTGCTTGCCGGTCACCGCGACGCGCAGGTCCATGATGAGCCGCACGGGGCCTCCCTCGGCCCCCTCCTCGTAACGCGACAGCGCCACGAAATCCACGCGACACGGCACCGTCAAGCGCCGGGTCAGGTCGGCAAGGAAGATGAACGCTCCCCGCAATACCCCCACCAACACCAGCTCGTCCGCAGCCGCGTAATCCGCCGAAATCTTCCGGGCCAGCTCGTCCACCCGCCGGCCGATGACGGCCTCCGGGATCAGGACTTCCGGCGTCACAACTTGGCCGTCGCCACCGCGCCGACGACGTCGGTCTGCGAAATCACACCGACCAGTTTCCCCCCGTCGGTGACGAACAGACGGTGCACTTCGAGGTAGAGCATCTGCTTCGCCGCTTCCTCGACGTCGGCGTCCGGCTCGATGGTGATCACGCGGGGAGTCATGAGATCCCGTACGAGCGTCTCGCCGAAGACCTTCCCACGCTCGTCCGTGCCGTCCGCTTCCGCGACCGCCGTCAGGATGTCGCTCGTGGACAACACGCCCAGGAGCGCGCCGACGTCGTCTACCACCGGCAGCGCGGACACGTGGCCGTCGGCGAGGCTCACCACCGCTTCTCCCACCGTGGCCTCGGGCGCGACGGTTTTCACCTTGGTTCGCATTACTTCGGCGACTTTCATCGACCCCTCCTCAAGATGGCCCAGTAGAACTTCACCGCCGGCGGGTGAAGCCCGTCTGAAGCGAAGGCTAACGGCCGTTCACAACTCAACCCAAGAGGTTGTCGAGTGCCATCATCACCGCGAAGCCCACGATGAAGCCGATCGTGGCGACGTCGATGTTGCCGGTGCGGACGGTCTCGGGAATCAGCTCTTCGACCACGACGTAGAGCATCGCGCCCGCCGCGAACGCCATGGTGAACGGCAGGACCGCCGCCACCTGCGACACGACGGCGGCGCCCAGGAGCGCGGCCACCGGCTCCACCACCGCGGTCAGCTGCCCGTACCACAAGGCCTTCCAGCGGTTCATCCCTTCCCGCCGGAGCGGCAACGCCACGGCCAGCCCCTCGGGCAGGTTCTGCAAGCCGATCCCGATCGCGAGCGCCGTTGCCGCCGCTCCCCCCGTACCTCCATAGCCGACGCCCACCGCCAGCCCCTCGGGGAAGTTGTGCAGCGTGATCGCCGCGATCAGCAGCGTCGAGCGGCGCCACGCGAGCGGCGGGCCTTCGCGCGTGGCCTCGTCCGGGAATTCCGGGTGGAGGTGCGGCAGGGCTTGGTCGAGCACATACAGCACCGCGGCGCCCGCCAGCAGGCCCGCCAGCGCGGGGGCCACGCCTCCGCGCTCCATGGCGGGAACGAGTAGCGACCAGCACGAGGCCGCGACCATGATCCCCGCCGCGAAGCCCATGAGGAGGTCCATCAGGCGCCGCGGGGCCTCACGCACGAACAACACGGGCACCGAGCCGAGCGCCGTGAGCAGCCACGTTCCCACGCCGGCCAGCGTCCCCTGCATCACGGGCGACAGCGACGCGAGCCAGTCGGTCATCGTACCCGCGTGCCCTCAGACACCCGATCAGACGGATGGCGGATTACCACCGCCCCCTCCACCAGGCCACCGGCAATCTCGGCCTCGAACGCATTGCGATGGCCGAGGTCCACGGGGCGCAGCCGTGCCCGTCCGTCCTCGATCACGAACACCGCCCAGGCGTCCCCGGAGCGGAACAGCGCGCTCACCGGCACCTTGAGCACATCGCTCGCCTCCCAGACCACGATCCGGATCTCCACCCGGTAACGGTCCCCGAGCGCCGCCGTGGCATTCATGAGGTCACCGATGACGTTCACGCGCTGTTCTTCGACGCCAAGGGCGGAGATCTTAGTGAACCCTGAAGGCTCGATCACGCGCAGCCGGCCCTGGAGTGCCGTGTCGCCACCCCACCCCTCGATCCACATCGCGGCGCCGGGCCGGACTCGCACGGCGTCCGACGATAGCAGGTCCGCGACGATTTCGATCTTCGCGGGATCGCCGATTTCCATGAGCGGCGTGCCAGCCGCGACCACCCGCTCGCTGCGCTCCGGGATCCGGAGCACCCGGCCGCGGATGGGAGAGCGCAGCGGCACGGCGGTCCCTGTGCCGCCCAGCAGCGCCGAGCGGGCGGCATCCACGTCGTGGGCCGCGGCCTGCGCGCGGAACTCGGCCGACTCCAGCTCGCGCTGGCGGCTCGTCTCCTCGAGCTCGGCGCGCTCGCGCTCCTCCGGCGGCACGAGGCCCGCCGCGGCCAGCTGCTGCACCCGCTCGCAGGAGCGTTGCGCTTGCTGGTACGCCGCCCGCGCCTGCGCTACGGCGACGACGGCCGCACGCTGAGCGTCTTCCGCAGCCTCGACCCGCGCCGCTGCCTGCTCCCGCGTCCGCGCGTCGAGGGGCGCGGGGAACACGTGCGCGACCACGGCCCCTGGCCCCACGGCATCGCCCTCACGCAACGCGATCCGGGCGACCCGGCCACCCACCGGCGCCGCGACGACGTACCGGTCGCGCACCCGCGTCTCTCCTTCCTCATCCACGGTCACGACCAGCGGGCCGCGGACCACGCGCGCGCCGTCCACCGCCACCTGCGCCGGCCGGAACAGCGCTGCCGCGCCGGCTACCGCCAGCGCGGCCCCGCCGGCCGCCGCCATCCACTTGAGCGAGGTCTTCACCGGTCGATCACTCCCTGGTCTTGAGCACGGCTACGAGGTCCAGTCGGTAGATCCGCCGGCGGACGAGGAGCGCCGACAACACCGCCGCGCCAAGGACGACGGCGACCGCGAAAGCCAGTGTCTGCTCGCTCACGACGAGCGGAATGCGGAACAGCTCCCACTGATACAGCCCGGACAACCAGGCGCAGAACCCGTAGCCCATGGCGAGTCCCCCGCCGATCCCGGCCGCGACCAGAATCGCTTGCTCGCCCAGGAGCATCAGCGAGACTTCGCCCTGAGTGAAGCCGAGGACCCGGAGGCTCGCCAGTTCCCGTCCTCGCTCGGAGAGCGCGATCCGCGCCGCGTTGTATACCATCGCCACCGCCAATGCTCCGGCGAAGCCGACCAGGATCGCGGTCATGTACCCGATGCTCCGCGCCAGGGTAGCTTCGAAGCTCTCCAGCGCCGCGTCCCGGCTCGCGACACCCGCGACGCCCGGCAGCCGCTTCAAGCGGTCGTACAGCGCGAGCGCCGCGGGCCGATCGACGCGCAGGAAGGCGCCCGACGACACCTCGCCTTCCTGCAACAGGTGACTCAGGGCGCCCCGCTCCATGTACGCCCCGAGACCGAACATCTCGTCCACCGAGCCGGCGACGAGCACTCGGCGCACCGGCCGCGTACCCTCGAGCACTTCGACGGTGAGCGTGTCCCCCGGCGCCACATCCAGGATCTCCGCGAGCTTGGCCGTCAACACCAGCCCGCCCGCCGGCAATGGGACCGCCTCGAGGGTCCGCGCGATGAGCCGCCGCATTTCGCTCCCCCGCTCGAGCCCGAGGATCGCCACGCGGCGGCTCCGGTGCCCGTTTCGCAGCCGGACCGGCGTGCTGCGGAACGTCTCGGCACGGAGCACTCCCGGAAGTCGCTGGAGCTCGTACCGCACCGCGGCAGGACGGGGCGCGTTGAACACCACCGTGAGATTCTCGCGCTGCGCGTGACGAAACTGGACATCCGCCATGTGGACAACGGCGTCCACGAAAAAGCGGCCGACCACGAGGATCGCCACGGCGAACGCGATGCCGAGCGCGGACAGCAGCGCCTTGAGCGGCCGCCGTTCGAGATGGCGCGCGATGATGCGTCCGGACGCGGCCAGGAGTCGGTTAAGTCCCAGCCGTTCCAGCATTCCCGCGCGATACTGTGCGGGCGGCTCGGGCTGCATCGCGGCGGCCGGCGGCAGGCGTACCACCCGCCGAACCGCGCCGGCGGCGCCCGCCAGCGCGGCCACCACCGTGACGAGGACGGCGAGCACAACGGCCGTCCAGTCGAGCCGGAAGAGAAACTCGGGGAAGCGGTAGTAGTCCGCGTACCGTTCGTTCACCCAGGCGGCCAGCCAGAGCCCGACGGCCATCCCGACCGCGGCACCCGTGAACAGCGCGACCAGCGCGAGTTTGAGGTAATGCCACCCCACCGCCCAGTTCGTGTAGCCGAACGCCTTCAGCACAGCCACCTGCTCGCGCTCGGTACCCACGAGCCGGGCGAGCACCACGTTGAGCAAGAACGCCGCCACCCCGAGAAAGATCGCGGGAATCAGGGTGCCCGATACGCGATTCTGCGCGATCTCGTCTTTGAGAAATCGTGCCGAGGCCTGCTCGTCACGGCCGTAGGCTCCCATGCCCCCATACCGCGCCAGCAGACGGTCCACCTGCGCGATCACGTCGGCTTCCACGGCATCGGGCGCCAGGGTCAGCGCCACGTCGTTGAACGTCCCCGCCATGTCGAACGCCGGCCCCAGCGTCTCCCGCGCCATCCACAACACGCCAAACCGCCGGTTGTCCGGGAACAGTCCGCCCTCCCGCACCTCGTAGACGAACTCGGGTGACAGCCCGACCCCCACGATCCGCAGCCGCTCCCACCGTCCATTTATCACCGCGTGCAGCGTGTCCCCAACGTCGAGCCGGTTCGCGACCACGAACGCCTCGCTCGCGATGACCTCGTCCCGGCGGCCCGGTTCCATCCAGCGACCCCGGCGCACGTGCACGTCGTTGACCACCGGCCACCGCCGCTCAGGCACGGAGACCAGGAGTCCCGTGGCGGGCTCCGCGAGCCCCGGCACCCCGAGCGTGACCTCCCGCACGATGCGGGTCGTCCCGTCCGTGACGCCCGGGATGGCCAGGAGCCGCGGCCGCACGGTCTCCGGAGCCCGCCGCAGATGCGCGAAGACGTTCCCGAAGCGGTAGTCCCCGTAGTACGCGGCGCGCGACACGAGGAGCGAGGTGTACGAGGTCCGCGTCGTCACGACGATCGCGACCCCACACGCCACCACGAGTCCGATGGCCGCCATCTGGCCCCGCAGGTGCCACAGGTCGCGGATCAGCTTGCGGTCGAGCGCCCGGAGTCCGGCTACCACGACAACTCCTCGGGTCGCGCGCGCCGCGCGTTGGCGTGAATCTCGGTGATGCGGCCGCTCCGCAGGCGCACCACGCGATCGGCCATGGCGCCGATGCTCGCGTTGTGCGTGATGATCGCGGTGGTGGTCCCGAGCTCCCGATTCACCCGCTCGAGCACCTCGAGGACGACTTTCCCCGTCTCGTAGTCGAGCGCGCCGGTGGGCTCGTCGCACAACAGCGCGTCGGGCTGCTTCGCGACGGCGCGGGCGATCGCGACCCGCTGTTGCTCGCCGCCCGAGAGCTGGGCGGGAAAGTGATCCAGTCGATCCCCCAGTCCCACCAAACGGAGCGCATCGGCCGGGTCCAGGGGGCGACGCGCGATCTCCGTCACCAGCGCGACGTTCTCCCGCGCCGTGAGACTGGGAATCAGGTTGTAGAACTGGAAGACGAAGCCGATGTGCTCGCGGCGAAACCGCGTCAGTGCGCGCTCGCCTGCCGCCGTGAGGTCGTGCTCGAAGAAGTGCACTGTGCCGCTCGTCGGCACGTCCAGTCCCCCGAGAATGTTGAGCAGCGTGGACTTCCCGCTCCCCGAAGGGCCCAGGATGACCACGAACTCGCCACGGACGAGGTCCAGGTCCACGTCGCTCAGTGCGTGGACCAGGACGTCGCCCATGCGGTAGACCTTGCTCAATCCACGAGCGCGGAAGAACGCTGCTTCGGGGAGCCGCTGTGGCAGCGCCATGCTGCACGGTACCGGCGGCCCGGTGCAGCCAGTCTGAAGGAAAGCTGAAGCGCCCTTACAACTCGACGGTTTCCCCGTCGGCCGCCGTCCGCGCCTCCCAACCGAGGTGCCGGCGAATTGCTTCGGCGAGCGCCACCGTGGCCGCCGGCTCGCCGTGCACCAGGTAGGTCCGCTCCGGCGGCCTCCGGAACCCGCCCAACCATTGCAGGATCTCGCCGCGATCCGCGTGGGCCGACATCGCGTCCAGCACCTCGACCCGCGCCCGCACGGGCACGTCCTGGCCGAGCATCCGCACAACGGTGGCGCCGTCCCGCAGCGAGCGCCCCCGCGTCCCGGCCGCCTGGAAGCCGGCCAGCACGACCGTCGTCCGCTGATCGGGGAGCCGCTGCGCCAGGTGATGCAGGATCCGCCCGCCGGTGGCCATGCCGCTTCCCGCGATAATCACCACGGGACCCCGCATGTCGTTCAAGCGCTTCGACTCCTCCGCGGTCCGGGCGAGCGTGAAGGTTCTGGTGCGGAGCGGGGCCATGTCGACGTCGTGCTCCTCGCGGTGACGCAAGTAGATCTCGCCCGCCTCGATCCCCATGGGGCTATCGAGGTAGACAGGCAACGCCGGAATCCGGCCGTCCTCTTCCAGCCGCCGCAACAACCACAGCAGCTCCTGCATGCGGCCTACGGCGAAGGCAGGGACGAGGATGGCCCCGCCCCGCGCCGCCGCCTCCCGCACGATGTGCGCGAGCTGCTCCTCGGCCCCCGCGGCGTGCTGGCGGTCGCCGTAGGTGGACTCGAGCACCAGCACTCGGGCTTCGGGGATTGGTTCCGGATCGTGCAAGATCGGCCGGCCCGGCCGGCCGAGATCGCCGGAATACGCGAGACGGAGGGGGCCACCGCCGTCCAGTATCAGCTCAGTCGTCGCAGCGCCGAGGATGTGCCCCGCGCGCCGAAACACCCCAGACACGCCGGGGGCCACGTCGAACGGCGAGCCGAACGCGCGCAACTCGATCCGGTCCAGCACCGCGAGGGCCTCCGCGCCCGTGAAGAGCGGGAGCGCGGGCCGATGCTTGGAATAACCGCGTCGATTGGCCCGCTCTGCGGCCTCTTCCTCCAGGTGCGCGGCGTCGGCGAGCAGGATCCGGAGCAGATCCCCCGTGCCGGGCGTACAGTAGATCGGGCCGCGGAAGCCGTGGCGCACGACGAGCGGGAGGTAGCCCGAGTGGTCGAGGTGCGCGTGGCTCAGGACCACGGCGTCGAGCTCCCGCGCCGCCACGCGCGGCGGCCCCCAGTTGCGCAGCCGGAGCTCCTTCAAACCCTGGAACAGCCCGCAGTCAAGCAGGACGCGCGCGGCACCGGCCCGCACGAGGTGCATCGAGCCCGTGACGGTCCCGGCGGCGCCCAAAAACTGGAGATTGCGCACGGCTTCCAAGATGCCGCCCGCGAGCGCAGGAGCGCCACAAAGGAGGTTAATGTTCTCACCATGCAGCTGACCGTACGGCAAGCCGCCTCGTACCTCGGGGTGGATGATGCGACCGTGCGACGCTGGATCCGAACGCGTGGGTTGCCGGCGCATCACGTCGACGAACGCCTGCATCTGAACGCCATCGAGCTGTGGGAATGGGCGACCGAACAGGGCATTCCGGTATCGCAGCGACTGCTCCAGCAGGCCCGGCACCACCCGGACGAGGCTCCACAACTCAGCGACCTGCTCGCGGCCGGCGGGATCCACCACGACGTCGGCGGACGTGACAAGGGAGCGGTGCTGAGAGAAGTCGTCAGCCGGCTCCCATTGCCGGAGGACGTGGATCGCGACTTCCTCGTCACCGTGCTCGAAGCGCGGGAGGCCATGGGCTCCACCGGGATCGGCAGCGGCATCGCCATCCCCCACGTCCGCAATCCCATCCTGCTGCGCGTGCGCGCGCCGTTCGTGACCCTCTGCCTGCTCCAGCATCCGGTCGACTTCGAGGCGATCGACGGCAACCCGGTCCACGCACTGTTCACCGTCATCAGCCCGAGCGTGCCGGTGCACCTCCGCGTGCTCGCGCAGCTCGGTTTCGTGTTACGCGACGCGACGCTCCGGAAGGTGCTGGCCGAGCGGGGGCTCGCCGACGCCATCCTCGGTCGGGTTCGCGCGCTCGAGGCGCGAGGCGGCGGCTCGTGACGTTGTTCCTCGGCGGGATCGCCGCTGTCGCGCTTGGAGGTCTCGCGCTGGTCGCGTTGTCGTTCCGACCGCGGTGGGCGGCGGCGGCGTTCCAGCTGCTCGTGGGCGGAGGATGCATGGCGGCCGTGCTGCCGGCGCTCCGAGTGCTGTCGGGCGGAACGGCGGGCGAGCTGCGCATCCGCGCGACGGTGCCCGGCGGTGATTGGGTGTTCGGGATCGATCCCCTGTCGGCTTTCTTCCTCCTCGTAGTCCTCGGCGTGGGCGCCGCGGCGGCGTTGTACGGCGTGAGCTACCTCAGCTCCGAATCCGGCGCGGGCCCGGTCCGGACCGCCCACGCCGTCACGGCGCTCGAGATCGTCGCGCTCGCGCTGGTCGTGACCGCCCGTTCCGCGATTCCTTTCCTCATCACCTGGGAGATCATGGCGGTCCTCGCCTACTTCCTGGTAGTGTTCGAGAGCCGGCTCCCTGACGTGCGACGGGCCGGCCTGATCTATCTCATCTGCACGCACACCGGCACGCTCGCGCTCGTCGCCTTGTTCGCCTCGTGGGGGCAGCTCGCGGGCGATCTGTCCTTCGACGCCCTGGCGGCGGCCGCACCCGCGCTTCCCGCCGGTGCGGCGCTCGTGTTCGCGCTGGGGCTCTGTGGGTTCGGCTTCAAGGCCGGCCTCGTCCCGCTGCACTTCTGGCTTCCCGGAGCGCACGGCGTCGCACCGTCTCATGTCTCCGCCCTGATGTCGGGCGTCGTGATCAAGATGGGGATTTACGGCCTCTTGCGTCTCGTGAATCTCGCCGGGGCGCCGCCCGCATGGTGGGGCTGGCTGGTGCTCGTCCTCGGGCTCGGGTCGGGCGTGCTCGGCGTACTCTGGGCCCTCGCCCAGCACGATCTCAAGCGCCTGCTGGCCTATCACAGCGTCGAGAACATCGGGATCATTCTTCTGGGACTCGGTGTGGGCGCGCTCGGCGCGCGCTCCGGCGCCCCGACGGTCGCCGTCCTCGGCTTCGCCGGCGCCGTCTTGCACACGCTCAATCACGCGCTCTTCAAGAGCCTGCTGTTCCTGGGCGCCGGGGCCGTGCTGCGCGCCACCGGCACACGCTTGATCGACCGGCTCGGCGGGCTGGGGCGCCGCATGCCGTACACGTGGGGGGCGTTCCTCGTCGGGTCGATCGCCATCGTCGGCCTCCCGCCGCTCAACGGCTTCGTCAGCGAATGGCTGGTGTACCAGGGCCTGCTGCGCAGCGGGGCGATGGCGCCGGCGCGCGCCGCGGTCTTCGGCGTGGCCGGGCTCGCGCTGATTGGCGCGCTGGCGCTGGCGTGCTTCGCCAAAGTGGGCGGCGCCGTGTTCCTGGGACAGCCGCGCTCCGCGCAGGCCCGCGAGGGACGCGAGGTGGGCGTGGGACTGCTCGCGCCGATGGCGGCGCTCGCTTTCGGGTGCGCGGTGATCGGCATGGCCCCGGCGGTGGCGGTGTCGCCCGCGCTGCGCGTGGCCGCGACGCTTGGCGGTGTGGGGCGTGGCGCGGCAGGCGAGGCGGCGGCGGCTATCGGCCCTGCCCTGACCTGGATCGCGCTCACCGCGGCGGCGCTGCTCGCGCTCGTCGCGGCAGGGTGGTGGCTTCGGACCCGCGTCCTGTCGCGCCGCCCGCAGGCGTGGACCGAGACGTGGGCGTGCGGCTACGCCCGTCCCGATCCGCGCATGCAGTACACGGCTGCGTCCTTCGCCGCGCCGCTCATGGCCGCATACGGACGGGCGGCAGGGGTGCACGTCACCCGGGAGGGCGGAGCGTTCCATACGCACGCGACGGATCCCGTGCTCGACGGCGTGGCGCTTCCCCTCTGGCAGCGCGTACTGGCCTGGGGACAGGCGGTTCGCCCCATCCAGCAGGGGAGACTGTGGATGTACTTGCTTTACGTCCTCGGGGCGCTGCTCGGCCTGCTGCTGTATCTGGCGCTCCGGGCCGGCGGGACGGGACCGTGAGCTGGTCCGCGCTTCTGGGGCTCGCGATCGTCCTGGGCCTCGCCCCGCTGCTCCCCGGCGTCGCCGCGAAGACCCGGGCGCGGCTCACCGGCCGGCGTGGGGCGCCGCTGCTGCAACTCTACCGGGATTTGGCCCGCCTCTGGCGCAAGGGAGTCGTGTACAGCCGCACCACCACGTTCGCCTTTCGCGTGGCGCCGGTCGTGCTCGTCGTCACCGCGGTCCTCGCCGCCTGTCTCGTGCCGCTGGACGGCCGTCGCGCCCTCGTGGGCTTCAGCGGCGACTTTGTGGCGTTCGCCGCTCTGCTGGCCCTGGGGCGCTTCGCGCTCGTCCTCGCGGCGTGGGACACCGGCTCGAGCTTCGAAGGCATGGGCGCGAGCCGCGAGGTCACCGTAGCCGCGTTCGCCGAGCCCGCGCTGTTCCTGACGTTCGTCGCGCTCGTGCTCGCCAGCGGGAGCCTCTCGCTGGGCGGGGCGCTGGGTGCTCCGCTTGCCGCCGCGTGGCCCAGCGCGGCGCCAGCGCTCGCCCTGGTCACGGCAAGCCTCTTTCTGGTGCTCCTCGCCGAAGGATCCCGGGTCCCGGTGGACGACCCCGCGACCCATCTCGAGCTCACCATGATCCACGAGGTCATGGTGCTGGACCACAGCGGGCTCGATTTGGCGCTGATCCTCTACGGCGGCGCGCTCAAGCTGTCGCTGTTCGGCGCGCTGCTGGTCGGCGCCGTCGCACCGCGGGCGGAGATCCCTCCCGCGATCGCCGTCGGGGTGCTGGTGGCGGGCTTGCTGGTGGTCGCGATGGCCGTCGGGGTCGTGGAGTCGGTCATGGCGCGCCTCCGCCTCTCCCGGGTGCCTCAGTTCCTCACCGCCGCGTCCGCGCTCGCGGCGCTCGCCGTCATTCTGCTGCTGGTGCGGTAGATCCATGGCGCGCCTCGTCGAGCTGCTCCTCCTCCTCGTCATCCTGACGAACTTCATCGTCCTCGGAACGACGCGGCTGTCCACCTGCATCCGCGCCGTGGCACTCCAGGGCTTCCTACTCGGCGTGCTTCCGCTGGCCCTCTATCCCAGGGGGGAGCTGCACACCTGGGGCCTGGCGCTCGGGACGGTAGCCGTGAAGGCGGTGATCCTGCCCCGGTTCCTGCGTTGGGCCATCCGCGAGGCCGCCGTGCGCCGCGAGGTGGAGCCGCGCGTCGGGTACGCCCTCTCGCTCCTGCTGGGCGTCGCGGCGGTGGCCGTGGCGTTCGCCATCAGCGGCCGGCTCCCACTCCCCGAGGGCGCGCGCGCGATGCTTGTCCCCGCCGCCCTCGCGACCGTGATCCTCGGTCTCTTCGTGCTGATCACCAGGTCCAAGGCGCTGGTCCAGGTCGTGGGCTACCTCATGCTCGAGAACGGCGTGTATCTCTTCGGCCTCACCCACGTGGAGGAGGTGCCGTTCCTGGTGGAGGCGGGCGTACTGCTCGACGTGTTCGTCGGCGTTTTCATCATGGGCATCGTGGTGTTCCACATCAACCGCGAGTTCGACTCCCTCGACTCCACGCGTCTGAGCGAGCTGGTGGACAGGTGATCCTGCTCGGGCTCGTCGCCGTCCCCGCGCTGGCCGCGGCAGGCGCCTATGCGCACAGGGAGGCGCCCTGGCGTACCGCCTGGCTGATCACCGGCGCCCTGCTTCATCTCGGCCTCGTCGCCTTCGCGTGGGCCTCGAGACCGGGGCCGGCGCTCGGGGGCTGGCTCGCGCTGGACGCGCTCGGTTCGATCGTGCTGGCGACGGTCAGCGTGCTCTTCGCGGTGATCGCGTCCTATACGGTGGGATACCTGCGCTGGGAGCAGCCCCGCGGCGGGCGCGCCTTCGTGAGCTGTCTCCTGGTGTTTCTCGCCGCCGCGTCGCTCGTGGCCCTAAGCCACCACTTCGTGCTGCTCTGGATCGGGCTCGAGGCCACGACCCTGGCCGTCGCCCCGCTGATCTTCCACCGCCACGACCGGCGCTCGCTCGAGGCCGTGTGGAAATACCTCGTGATCTCGTCGGTGGCGATCGCGCTCGCCCTGCTCGGCGTCTTTTTTCTCGCCACGGCGCAGGCCGGCGCCGGGCGACCGCTCGTCCTCGAGGACCTGGTGGCCCAAGGCACGCGGCTGCACCCCGACTGGCTCAAGGCGGCGTTCATCTTCCTGCTGGTGGGTTTCGGCACGAAGATGGGGCTCGCGCCGCTGCACACCTGGAAGCCCGACGCGTACGGCGAGGCGCCGGGGCTCGTGGGGGGCCTCATGGCCGGGGCCCTCACCAGCTGCGCGTTTCTGGCCGTCGCTCGCAGCACCCAGGTCGCCCTCGCCGCGGGCGTCGGGCCATTCATCCGCCCGCTCCTGCTGGCGTTCGGTCTCCTGTCGCTCGGCGTCGCCGCCGCGTTTCTCGTGGGACAGACCGATCTGAGGCGCCTGCTCGCCTACTCCAGCGTGGAACACATGGGGCTTCTGGCCCTCGGGCTTGGCCTCGGCGCGGCGGGCTCGTACGGGGCCGTGCTCCACATGATCAACAATGCCTTCGTGAAGGGGCTGCTCTTCCTCGCCGCGGGGAACCTGCTCTTGCGGGGCGCGGCCGGAACGCACCGCACGCCGGTCTCGGCCGGCCTGCTGCTCGTGGGCCTGTTCGCCGTGACCGGTTCGCCGCCGTTCGGCACGTTCTTGAGCGAGTTCGCGATCCTCGGCGCCGCCTTCCAGGGCGGCCACTACTGGATCGCCGGAACGGCGCTCGCGTTGCTCGCGTTGATTTTCGTCGCCCTGGCCGTGCGCATCCTCGGGGTGATCCACGGCCCGTCACCCGGCGCGGCGGAGGCGGCCCGCGAGAGCCCGTGGCTCGTCGCCGGACCGATCGCGCTGGCGCTCGCGGTCCTCCTGCTGGGTGTGTACCTCCCCAGCGCGCTGGTCGACGCGCTCGGCGCGGCGGCCGGCGCCCTGGGAGGACGGGCACCGTGAGCGCGACCGCCGATAGCGGATTGCGTAACCGCCGGACCGTGCCGTGGGCGGCCGTGCCGCGCAGCGCACCCGAGGCCTTCGCGGCCGACGTCTGCGATGCGGTCGCGACGGGGTGGCGACTCGTTTCCCTCTTCGGGATGCCGGAAGGCGACGACCGCGTGTGTCTTGTGGCGATCACGGCGGACGACCGGGCGGGCGCGCTCGCCGCGGGCGGGACCGTCGTCGGGAAGGAGTATCCGGCGTTGAGTACACGCTGCGTGCAGGCCGAGCGCTTCGAGCGGGAGATCGCCGAACAGTGCGGCGTCACTCCTCTCGGCCATCCGGATCCGAGACCGCTGCGGCGCCACCCTCCCGATCACGCGCCGCGCGCGTTCCCCGCTCCCACCGTGGATCGCGAAGGATACGCCGTCCTGCGCATCACGGGCGAGGACGTCCACGAAGTGGCCGTGGGGCCCGTACACGCTGGCATCATCGAGCCGGGACACTTCCGCTTCCAGGCGCACGGCGAGGAGGTGTTGCTCCTCGACATCGTGCTGGGCTACCAGCACCGCGGCGTCGAACCACTCCTCGAGACCGCCGATCGGGCGCGGGCGGTGCTGGTGGCGGAATCGATCGCGGGCGACACCGTCGTCGGCCACGCCGAGGCGTACTGCGGAGCGCTGGAGGCGCTGGCGCGCAGCCACAAGACGCCCCGGGCGCAGACGATCCGCGCCCTCGCGCTCGAGCTGGAGCGGTTGGCGAACCACATCGGCGACCTCGGCGCCATGGCGGGGGACGTCGCCTTCCAGCCCGCGGCCGCGTACCTCGGCCGCCTGCGGGGCGAGTGTCTCAACCTCCTGATGACGCTGGCGGGAAACCGCTACGGTCGCGGCCTGGTGCGGCCGGGCGGCGCCATGTTCGACCTTCCCGACGCCATGGCGTCGGACATGCGCGCGCGCCTGGACGCGGTGCGGCAGGATCTCTCCGATGTGCTGGGCATCCTGTTCGACAACGCCTCCGTGCAGGCGCGGTTCGAGGGCGTCGGAGTCCTGACGCGATCGGTGTGCGAAGAACGTGGCATTGTCGGTGTGGCCGCCCGCGCGTGCGAGGTGCCGCGCGACGTGCGCTACGACCATCCCTACGGCGCCTTCCGCTTCGCCCATGTCCCGGTGGCCACGGCCTGGGCGGGCGACGTGCTCGCCCGGGCACTCGTGCGACAGCTCGAGATCCAGCGCTCGCTCGATTTCGTCACCGACCAGCTGGCGGCGCTCCCGCGCGGCGCGATCCGCGCCGAGTGCGGCCCGCTCCGCCCCAGCGAGTTGGCCGTGGCGCTGACGGAGGGATGGCGCGGCGAGATCGTGCACGCGGTGGTGACTGACGAGAACGGCAACGTCCGGCGTCACAAGGTCACCGACCCGTCATTTCACAACTGGACGGCGCTTGCCCTCGCCTTCCCCGGAAACGAGATCTCGGACTTCCCGCTCTGCAACAAGAGCTTCAACCTGTCGTACGCGGGGCACGACCTGTGAGCAACTTCCTCCGCACCCGCCTGCGGCAGGGGACCCGGACGCTCCGCTTCCCCGGCGGGGATATGGACCTCCCGGAGCGCTTCCGCGGCCGACCCGTCCTCGAGAGCGGTCGCTGCAGGAGCGGCTGCCGGGATTGCGCCGCCCTCATGCCTTCGCAGCTCGTTCGCCTGGAGCGCGACGGCCCCGCAACGCTCGACGTCGGCGCGTGCCTGTTCAGCCCCGAGGAAGCGCTCGCCTGCCCGGACGGCGCCATCCACTACACTCGGGACCACAGGATGGCCGGCTCCACACGCAACGCGCTCATCACGCCGACCGGAGAGGTCGAGCTCGCGGGCCGGCTGGGCGAGGGGGCTCGACGCCTCTTCGGCCGGTCGTTGCGGCTGCGCTCGGTCGTCGCAGGCAGCTGCAACGGGTGTGAAGCGGAGCTGGTGGCGCTGGGGAACGTGGTGTTCGACCTCGCCCGCTTCGGCGTGCAGTTCGTGGCATCACCACGGCACGCAGACGGAATCGTCGTGACCGGAGCGGTGAACACCAACATGCGGCTGGCGCTCGAGAAAACCTACGAAGCGGTGCCCGCGCCCAAGCTCGTGATCGCCGTGGGCGCCTGCGCGATCAGCGGTGGGCCGTTCCGGGGGAGCCCCGAGGTGGCCGACGGCATCGGGAGCCTGCTACCGGTGGACCTCTGGGTGCCAGGATGCCCACCGCATCCCCTCACGATCCTCGACGGACTCCTGCGCCTCCTCGGTCGCATCGCGAGCGGCGACCGCGGGGGAGAGTAGACAGACTCGCCCTACCGAGCGGGCGGAGTAAGCGGCAGCAGATAGCGGCCGCGAGCATCGAGCGGCGCGTCCGTCGTGATTCGCGCACCTTGCAGTCGAAGCAAGCGCCGCCCTTCGACCCAGACCTCGACCCACAGGGCGTTGCGCGGCAACTCGATGGTGTAGTCCGCCGTAGAGGCCCGATTCTCGATGGTCAGGCGATGCGCTTCGGTGGTAAACGTGGCCACGCCGTTCAACGTGCGAACAGTGATCTCCGGACCGTCCGTGAGCGACACCGTAGCGACACCCTGCGCCTGCCGCGCCGCGAACACAACGGTGAACCGCTCGCCCGGCACGATCGCGATGCCGCCGGTGCTCGGCTGCGCGGCCGGAGCATCGTTGCTTGTTACAGACGGACGCGTCCGCCTGTTCCTCTGAGACAAGGGGGCGCGACCAAATATGCCAGTCGCTAGCTTGAAAGATCCCGATGCGTCGCGGTCGGGCAAGTCCTGGTGGCGGCCCGTGCGGCTGCAGAAAGTGGGCGGGATGACCCTGCGTGAGCACTTCGAGGCCTCGGGCAACTGGCTGTTTCGGCATCGCGGCGTGCTCCCGGTGCTTCTGCTCCCTCTCTTCCTCATCGCGGTGAGGGACCCGCAGTCGCCGACGGACCGGCGGTGGGAGGGGCTGTGTCTGGCGGTCTCGCTGCTGGGTCTCGGCGTGCGCGTAGCGACCGTCGGCTTCGCCGCGCCGGGTACGTCGGGGCGGAACAGGGGTGCCCAGCTCGCGACCTCCCTCAACACGACGGGGACGTACTCCCTGGTGCGGCACCCGCTGTATCTCGCCAACTACCTCATGTGGCTGGGCGCGGCCGCATTCCCGCGCGTGTGGTGGTTGCCGCTGATCGTCAGCCTCGTGTTCTGGCTCTACTACGAGCGCATCATGTTCGCCGAGGAAGAGTTCCTCCACGGCAAGTTCGGATCGGCGTTCACGAGCTGGGCGGCGAGCACCCCGGCCTTCATTCCGCGCCGCCTCCGCTGGCGCCCGCCCGACCGGCCGTTTTCGCTGCGACCCGTGCTCCGGCGCGAGTACTCCGGGCTCTGGGCACTGGTCCTTGTGTTCACCGCGCTCGATACCGCGCGTGCGTTCGCGGCGACGGGCAGGCTCGTGCTCGACCCCGTGTGGGGAGCCGCTTTCAGCGGAACTACACTGGTGGCCGTCGTCCTGCGCGCGTTGCGGCACCGCACGCGGCTCTTGGAGAAAGGAGAATGACGCCGGAGATCGGCGTCAGGTTCTCGTTGCCCGGCGGAAGGGCCACCCGATAGACGACCAGATGGCGACACCGGCCACGATGAGATTCGCCACGACCACCGGCTGGGCGGCGATGAGGACGCCGTAGACCGCCCAGAGGCAGGCTGCGAAGCCCTGAACGCGCCGCAGCGTCGCCGGCTCCTTTGAGAAGTACGAGCTCACGAAGACAAGGCATTGGCGCCTTCGCGAATGGTCAACCAGTCCGTGCGCACGCGGTCCCATTCCTGGATCACCAAGCCCTGGGTCTCGAACAGCGCACGGATCTGGCCCGGGCCCCAGGCCACAATCTCTTCGAGGACCGGCACCAGCACGCTCAGCGCGTCGTCGCTAATCACCGTGCGCTTGGCGATCTGGGCGATCTCCCGGG
>Ga0214471_10000656_pt1 | contig 28405 bp, 31 predicted proteins | sample RVTome_5_FD_207665 | JGI IMG/M metagenome (GOLD analysis project Ga0214471, IMG submission 207665) | Soil microbial communities from uranium-contaminated site in the Upper Colorado River Basin, Wyoming, United States - RVT142D155 | ecosystem: Environmental > Terrestrial > Soil > Contaminated >... | reverse complement strand
GTCCCGCTCCCGGCGTCACCGACCGCATCCAGGTGGAGACGGCGGCCGAGATGGCCGAAGCCGTCACGGCGCACAGTGACCGGTGCGATGTGGTGATCATGGCCGCGGCCGTGGCCGACTTCCGACCGGCGGCCCCTTCGGGCCGCAAGCTCAAGAAGGCAGCCGGCGCGCCGCCCGTCCACCTAGAAGCCACCGTCGACATCCTTGGCGAGCTCGGTCAGCGCAAGCCGGCCGGCCAGGTGCTGGTCGGGTTCGCGGCCGAGACCGACGATCTGGAGGAGAACGCAGCCGCCAAGCTGGTCGCCAAGCAGCTCGACTTGGTTGTGGCCAACGACGTTGGGGCCGACCAGGCCGGCTTCGGCCACGACACCAACGCGGTCACGATCCTGCGGGCCGGCACCGAGCCGCAGCGGGTCGCGTTGGCCCACAAATCCGAGATCGCCAACCATGTCCTCGACGCGGTGGTCGCCATCCGCCCCCTCGCGTCATCGTCCCAACCCGACCAGGAGCAGTCTCAGTGAGCACCTACACCTTCACCTCGGAATCTGTGACCGAGGGTCACCCCGACAAGATGGCGGACCAGATCTCCGATGCCATCCTCGACGCGCTCCTCGACCAGGACCCGGCGTCGCGCGTTGCCTGTGAAACCCTGGTCACCACCGGTCTCGTCGTCGTCGCCGGCGAGGTGACGACCGAGGGGTACGTCGAGATCCCCAATGTCGTTCGTGAGACGGTGAACTCCATCGGCTACGACCGGGAGTCGATGGGCTTCGACGGCAACACCTGCGGTGTCCTCGTGTCACTCGACCCGCAGTCACCCGACATCGCCCAGGGCGTCGACACCGCCTATGAGACCCGCACCGGCTCCTCCGGTGAGGACGCGCTCAACAGCCAGGGTGCCGGAGACCAGGGCATGATGTTCGGCTACGCCTGCGACGAGACCCCTGACCTCATGCCGCTCCCCATCTGGCTTGCCCACCGGCTGGCCGAGCGTCTGGCCGAGGTGCGCAAGAGCGGTGTCCTGCCCTACCTCCGCCCCGACGGCAAGACTCAGGTCAGCTTCGACTACCGCGATGGCGTTCCGACCGCGCTGAAGACGGTGCTCATCTCCACCCAGCACAGCGAGGGTGTCGATGTCGACGGCGACATCAAGCCCGATCTCATCGCCGAAGTCATCGCCAAGACCGTCCCCGACCAGTTCAGCGACGACGGCTACGAGGTCTTGGTGAACCCCACCGGCAAGTTCGTGCTCGGTGGACCCCACGCCGACTGCGGCCTCACCGGCCGCAAGATCATCGTCGACACCTACGGCGGGGCTGCCCGCCACGGCGGTGGCGCCTTCAGCGGCAAGGACCCATCCAAGGTGGACCGCTCGGGTGCCTATGCCTCGCGCTGGGTCGCCAAGAACGTCGTCGCGTCCGGTGCCGCCCGGCGGTGCGAGATCCAGGTCGCCTATGCCATCGGAGTGGCCCATCCGGTTTCGGTGATGGTCGAGACCTTCGGCACCGAGGTGATCGACACGGCCAAGATCTCGGCGGCGATCAGTGAGCTGTTCGATCTTCGACCGGCCGCCATCTTGGCCAACCTCGACCTCCGCCGTCCCATCTACCGGAACACCGCCGCCTACGGGCACTTCGGCCGTCCGGGTCTCCCATGGGAGAGCACCGAGCGCTCCAGCGATCTGGCCTCGGCGCTGGGGCTCTGACCCACCCATCATCGCCTGCCGCACCGCCCGGTGCGGTGGTGCGGGTCATCCCCGACGTCGTCGGGCTGGTCAAAGAGTTCGACTACCTAGTTCCCGACGGCCATGAGGTGCCACCGGTCGGGTCGATGGTGCGCATCCAGCTCGGGCCGAGGCGGGTGGCGGCGTGGATCAGCGCGGTCGGCGTGGGCCCCCCAGAGGGCCTCGATCTCCGCCCTCTGTCCAAGATCTCGGGCCTCGGCCCGCCGGCGCCTGTCATCGATCTCGCCCGCTGGGTGGCCCGCTGCTGGGCTGGGCCTCTGCCCGCGGTGCTCGGGGCTGCATCACCACCGCGAATGGTGAGGTCCCTCCCGGCGGCGGGGCATCTGACATCGATGTCGGCGGAGATGGCTGGCGACGGTGCCGAGATCGCGGAGGTCACCGTGCGGAGGCTGCGCCCCGACTCCGACACCGCCGACGTCGTGGCCGAGGCGGTGGGGCGAGCGCCCGCCATCGTGATCGCCCCCTCGATCGAGGCCGCGGTGCGCCTGGCCCGACGACTCCGGGCCGGCGGCCTAGACGTGGCCCTGCTCCCCGACGAGTGGGCGGCCGCCGCCGCTGGCGGCCGAGTAGTGGTGGGCACGCGACTCGCGGCCCTGGCGCCGTGCGTCGACGAGCGAGCGATCGTCGTCGTCGACGAGCACGATGAGGCACACCAGGAGACCCGAACCCCGACCTGGCACGCTCGCGACATCGCCATCGAGCGAGGGCGTCGCCGCGGCGTTCCCGTCGTGGTCACCTCGCCGTGCCCGTCGGTGGCGACATTGGTTCAAGGTCGTCTCGTCGCTCCTCCTCGCAATGAGGAACGACGCGGCTGGGCCCAGCTCGAAGTGATCGACCTCCGTGAGGAGGACCCGACCGAAGGCCTGCTCTCTTCGCCGCTGGTGCGGGCCCTGCGCCGGCCCGGCCCCGTCGCCTGCGTGCTGAACCGCACCGGTCGGGCTCGGCTGCTGGCCTGCCCGTCGTGCCGGCAGCTCGCGTGCTGCGATCGCTGTGACGGCGCCGTGGCTCAGGTCCGAGCCCGCAACGCCGGCGACGGCGGCCTGTTCGACGAGGGCGGCGACATCCTTCGGTGCCGGCGCTGCGGCGAGGAACGTCCCGTGGTCTGCCACCACTGCGGAACCACACGCCTGGCCCAGCTCCGGCCCGGTGTGGCCCGCCTGCGCCGGGACCTCGAGGCGCTGCTTGGCGAGCCGGTCGCTGAGATCAGCGCCCAGGGAGCATCACCGGCGGGAACCACGGCGCGCGTGAGCATCGGCACCGAGGCCGTCCTGCACCGCACCGCCGAGGTGTCCACCGTCGCCTTCGTTGACTTCGATCAGGAGCTGACGGCCCACCGCCATCGGGCAGCCGAGGAGGCGCTCGTGCTGCTGGCCCGGGCGTCACGTCTGGTGGGTGGCCGCCGGGGCCGCGTCGTGGTCCAGACCCGCCGGCCCACCGACACCGTCCTGCGAGCCGCGCTCCACGGTGACCCCGGACTGGTGGCCGCCGAGGAATCGGTCCGGCGCCGCCTGCTCGGGTACGCGCCGTTCGGGGCGGTTGCCGTCATCTCGGGCGCCGGCGCGTCCACCTACGCGACGCGGCTGCGGCGCCACGGTGCTTCCGTAGATGGCCCTACAGGTGATCGGTGGCTAGTGCGCGCCACCGATCGTGATTCGCTCGTCGCAGGTCTCGTCGCCGTGCCCCGCCCGTCGGGCCGCCTGCGGATCGAGGTGGACCCGCTCAGGGGCTGAGCACGTGGTGGGCTCGCAGCCGTCCGGCCGCGTCGGGATGGCTGGCCACCACCAGCGATCCCGGTCCCATCAACCTGCCGTCGGCCAGACTGTCGAGTGCCACCTGGAGCAGTGTCTCGGCTGTCTCGGCATGATCGGGGAACATGGCTACGCCAGCTGAACACGAAGGTTCGACCATGGTGGGACCAAGGAGCAGTGAGCCGCGCGCCGACTCGAGGCAGCGTCGTGCCGCCCGTCGAGCGTCGGATCGGGTTCCAACATTCTCGAGCAGGAGGAGGAGCTCGGCGCCGCCGAAGCGGCCCAGGGTGTCGGTCGCCCGCAGCGCGCCCTGCAACCTGTGTGCCGTGGTCCGGAGCAGCTCGTCCCTGGCCGCGGGTCCCGTGGCACCGATGTGGTCGAGGTGATCGATGTCGACGACCACGAGGGCCAGCAGCTCGCGTCGGCGCTGGGCCCGGGCCACGGCACCGTCGAGGCGGTCGCGCAGCACGGCCCCACACACCGCGCCGGTGAGTCGATCGTGGCCGTCAAGGAGATCATGGGAATCCCGGCGATCCCGATGATGGTGCACGGTCCGGATCACATGGCGCAGCAGGACTTCGGCATCCTCGTCCTCGTCGTCGAGCAGGAGGTCGGCGGCGCCCTGTTCCAAGGCGCCGGTCGCCGCCCCCGCGCCCGCCAGCGACGTGCGGATGATGATCGGCAGGTCGTCGTCGACAGAGCGGATCTCTGCCACCGCATCAGAGGTATCTGTCCCGTCGGATGCCAGATCGATCACGACGGCATCGAAACCTCCGGCGCGAACGGCCGCCAGTGCATCGTCGAGGGCGAAGGCGGGAACCTCGTCCATGGATCCCAACGGGGAACGGCCGGCGCCGTAGCGCAGGATGGTCAACCCCATGCCACTCACTCCCTCCCTACCCAACAACCTCCACCCTAACCGTGGATGGGATGGCCGCACAGGGGGACATGCGGCCCGTTCAGGAGGATTTGCCGCGCCCGTCCCAGCCCTGCCGCCGGAGCTCGGCCAGGGCGATGGCGGTGGCCACTCCGACGTTGAGCGAGCCCACGTTGCCGGTCTGGGGGAGGAACACGGCGCTATCAACCGATGCCAAGGTTGCGGTGGCCACGCCCCTGTCTTCGTGCCCGACGACCAACGCGATGTCATCGGCGAGGTCGGCATCGAAGATCGGCACCGCACCAGCCACCAGCTCGAGCGCCACCGGGCGGTAGCCGGCCTCACGGGCAGCTGAGACCGCGGCACGCCCGTCGTCGTGGACGTACCACTCGAGGTACCGCTCGGTTCCCTTGGACGTCCGGCCAACCCTGGGATGGTCGGGGGGTGTGGTGCCGGCGGTGAGGTAGAGGTGGGCTACCCCGTAGCAGGCCGCCGTGCGGACGATCGTTCCGACGTTGAACGTCGTGGAGACATCGTCGAGAACCAGAGCCAGGCGCTGCGTCGTGCGCCGTCGCCACTCCCTGTGCAGGCGCTTGAGCTCCGTGCTGCCGAGCGGCCGGCGGCCCCCGAGTCCCGTCACGTCCCTGTGCGTCGTACGTCGACGAGGCGATAGCCCCGGCGCGAGATGCGACGCTCAGTGTTGTACCCCTGGTCCACCAACCATCGAGCGAGGCTGTCGGCCCCCAGGTTCCGCTGGACGACCAGATGGGCCGTGGCATCGGGGGTCATCCGGTCCAACCACTCGCTCAGGAGGGAGCGCAGGGCTGGCTTGCCGATGCGGATGGGCGGGTTGGACCAGATTCCGTTGATACTTCCACCGGGAACGTCGTCGGCGTGGAACACACGGATGTTGTCGAGCCCGGCCCGCTTGGCGTTGCCGCGGCACAGCTCGAGTGCTCGATCGTTGACATCGACCGCCCACACCGTGGCATCGGGCCGCCGAGCCGCCAACACGACTGAGATCGGTCCATAACCGCACCCGACGTCGGCGATCACCGCTCCTGGCGCCAGGTCATCGGTGGAGATCTCCAGCAGCAGGAGCCGAGTTCCGGGATCGACTCGATCGCCGCTGAACACACCGCGGTCGGTGTCGAGGGTGAAGGAGCGATCAGGGAGTGCCAGCTCGATCACGCGGGGACGAGACGCTGACTGCGGCGCGGGGTCGAAGTAGTGCTCCACTCACAGGGACGCTACCGGCCATGGCTCGCTACCCTCGTGCCCGACATGGCTCCCTACGACATCCGCGTCTATGGCGATCCCGTTCTGCGCCGCCCGACCGGTCCCGTCGACGACATCGATGCCCGACTCGTCCGGCTGTCGGAGGACATGGTGGTCACCATGTACGAGGCACCCGGTATCGGGCTGGCGGCGCCGCAGGTCGGCGTCCAGAAGCGGTTGTTCGTCTACGACATCGGCGACGGGCCCCACACCATCGTCAATCCTCGGATCGACGAGGTGCGCGGCGATTGGGAGTACGAAGAGGGATGCCTCTCGGTCCCCGGACTGTCGTGGATCATCACCCGCCCCGACGAGGTGCACCTCGTCGGGTTGGACCTCGATGGCAACGAGGTGAGCATCGAGGCGAACGAGCTGTTGGGCCGCCTGTTCCAGCATGAGCTCGACCATCTCAACGGCGTTCTGCTCACCGATCACCTCGACGATCAACAGCGACGAGAGGCCAAGAAGACCCTGAGGGAACGGGCCATGGGTACGGCTCCGGCTCCCGCGGCGCACCGCGGCGCCCTCTGATCTGCCGTGGCAACGCTTGCCACCCCGCCATCGACCGTCCGGCGCGTCGCCTACCTCGGCTCCCCAGCCATCGCTGTCCCCGCGCTCCACGCCCTCGTGGGTGCCGGGCTCGAGGTGGCTCTCGTGGTGTCCCAGCCCGACAAGCGTCGGGGACGAGGCGGCGGCGCCACCCCTTCCCCGGTGAAGGCTGCCGCCGCTGAGCTGGGCATCCCAACCACCGACGACGTCAGTGTCGTGGTGGATGCCGGCGTCGATCTGGGGGTCGTGGTGGCGTTCGGTCGGCTCATCAGCGACCCGGTGCTCGGGAGCGTCCCGATGGTCAACATGCACTACTCGCTGCTGCCCCGATGGCGGGGAGCGGCGCCGGTGGAACGCGCCATCCTGGCTGGCGACTCCCAGACAGGTGTGTGTGTGATGGCGGTGGCCAGCGAGCTCGACGCCGGCGATGTGTACGCCCGCGGCGTCGTCCCCATCGGCGAGCGCGACACCACGGCGTCACTGTACGAACGTCTCACCGAGGTTGGGGTCCCGCTGCTCGTCGGGACCATCCTCGACGGCCACTGGGACGGCCAGCCCCAGCAAGGTGAGGTGACCTACGCGGCCAAGCTGACCAGCGAGGACCGACATCTCGACTGGACGCGATCGGTCACAGATCTCGCGCGGATCATCCGGGTGGGCGGGGCATGGACGACCCTCGACGGTCGCCGTGTGAAGATCCACGACGCCGAGGTCGTCGATGGCGACACCAGTGGCATCCCCGCCACCATCGCCGGTGTCGACGTGAGGGCCGCCGACGGTGTGCTTCGTCTCATCACCGTGCAGCCCGAAGGCAAGGCCACCGTGGCGGCCGGCGACTGGGCCAACGGGTCTCGCCTCGAACCCGGCGCTCGGTTCGGCACCTGACATGGCCAACCCCGAGCACGGGGCATCGGCTCGACGCCTCGCTCTCAGCGTCCTGGCCCGGATCGACGACGACGGCGCCTACGCCAACATCGTGCTCGGTCACGCCCTAGGTGCCGCCAGCCTCGACCGCCGGGACCGGGGCCTGGTCACTGAGCTCGTCTACGGCGTCACCCGGATGCGCCGCTCGCTGGACTGGATGGCCGATCGTCATGTGCTCGAAGAACCCGACCGCCGCGCCCGCCGCCTGCTTCGCCTCGGCGCCTACCAGCTCGCCTACCTGACCTCCATCCCCGCCCACGCCGCCGTCGACGAGACGGTGGGACTTGCCCCCAGGCGACTCCGCGGGTTCGTGAACGCCATCCTCCGACGGATCGCGGCCGACATCCCCATCCCCGATGAGGCGTGGCCGTCACCGGCCGTTCGCTGGAGCCTTCCCGACCACGTCTGGAGCTGGCTCGAGCGCGACCTGGGCGAAGACGCCGCTCCGGTGGCGGCCACCATGTCGCTCTCACCCGAGGTGACCGTCCGCGACGACGGCTACCGCCAGGACCGCGGATCGGCGCGAGTGGTGGAGGCGATGGCCTTCGCACCTGGCGATCGGGTACTCGACCTGTGTGCGGCACCGGGCGGCAAGGCCACCGATCTGGCCGGGCGAGGGGCGCGTGTCGTCGCCAGCGACATCAGCGTTGCTCGGTCCGGTCTCATCGCGAAGAACCTCAGGGCCATGGGAGCCAGCGGCGTCGAGCCGGTCGCCGCCGACGGCACCGCACCGCCGTTCCGGCCCCGATTGGCCGACGTGGTCCTCGTCGACGCCCCGTGCTCAGGGTTGGGTGTGCTCCGGCGCCGGGCGGATGCCCGGTGGCGCATCGGACCCGATGCCCCCGAGCGACTCGGGCGCACCCAGCAGCGACTCCTCGCCTCGGCCGCCGAGCTCGTCCGACCCGGCGGAAGCCTCACCTACTCGGTATGCACGATGACGGCGGAAGAGACTCTCGCCATCGACGACTGGTCCCGCCAACGGCTCCCGGAGTGGTCGGCTGCCTCGGCGCCGCCAGCACCATGGCAGCGGCACGGGCGCGGCGCACTTCTCCTCCCTCACGTCGAAGGAACCGACGGCATGTTCCTTCTCACACTCAACGCCCCCTTGTAGATTGGTCAGTCGTGGTGCGCATCGCTCCCTCGATCCTGTCGGCTGACTTCGCGCGGCTCGGCGACGCCGTGAACGCCATCGAACCCGAGGCCGATCTGCTCCACGTCGACGTCATGGACGGGCACTTCGTACCCAACCTCACGATCGGTCCACCCGTCGTCGCCTCCCTCGACGCCGTCACCGACCTGTTCCTCGACTGCCACCTGATGATGACCGACCCCGCCGACTTCCTCGAGCCGTTCCGTGATGCCGGCGCCGACGGTTGTTCGGTGCACGTCGAGGTCGGCAACACGGCCACGCTGATCGCGCAGATGCGCGACCTCGGTCTCGCCACCGGATTGGTGGCCAACCCCGACACACCGTTCGATGTCTTCGCCCCGTTCCTCGCCGATGTCGATCTCATGCTGCTGATGACCGTGTTTCCCGGGTTCGCGGGGCAGTCGTTCATCACAGAGGTGATGCCCAAGGTCGCCGAGACCCGTCGAGAGCTCGATCGGCTCGAGTCGCCGGCCGCCTTGCAGGTCGACGGCGGCATCGGTCCCGATACGATCGGTATCGCCGCCGCCGCCGGCGCCGACACGTTCGTCGCCGGCTCGGCCATCTTCGGTGCTCCCGATCCTCAACGTGCAGCCCGCTCCCTGCGGGCCTCGGCGCTCTCCACCCTGGGTGCCGCCTGATCCATGTCTGAACCCTCCAAGCCCGATCGGGTCCTGATCGTCGACGACGACCGCGACATCGCGCGACTGATCGAGATCACCCTGCAATCGGAGGGGTTCGACACCGTCGTCGCCCAGAACGGTGACGACGCGATGCAGATGGCGAAGGAATGGCAACCCGACGCGGTGCTGCTCGACGTGATGATGCCCGGCATCGATGGCGTCGAGGTCTGCAAACAGCTTCGAAGCCATCCGGCCACCTCGGCCACCTCGATCCTGATGCTCACGGCCAAGACGCTCCCCAGCGACCGCGTCGTCGGCCTCACCGCCGGTGCCGACGACTACATCGCCAAGCCGTTCGACAGCGAGGAGCTGGTGGCCCGTCTCCGCACCGCGCTGCGCCGATCGTCGCACCTGCGGGGCATCTCGCCCCTGACCGGCCTGCCCGGGAACTTCGAGATCGCCCGGGCCATCGACGTCCTTCTCGACTCCGGCCAGGAGTTCGCCGTGCTGCACGCCGATCTCGACGACTTCAAGGCATTCAACGACTACTACGGGTTCATCCAGGGCGATGAGGCCATCGTCGTGGCCGCAGAGGCGCTGGCCTCGGTCCTGGCCGACCACCAGGGCGAGATCGGGTTCCTTGGTCACGTCGGGGGCGACGACTTCGTCATGGTCGTCGATGCCCACCTCGCCACCACCATCGCCGACGCGGCGATCGCCGCCTTCTCGGCGAAGGCCCCGAGCCTCTACCAGCCCGAGGACCAGCTCAACGGGTGGATCGAGGTCGAGGACCGGGCGGGAACCACCCATCGCTACCGGTTGCTGTCGATGTCGATCGGCATCGCAACCGCCGAGCAGCGCTCCTTCAGCTCCGCCGGAGAGGCGGCGGCCGTAGCGGTAGAGATGAAGAAGCTCGCCAAGGCGGCCGGCGGATCGGCCTGGCGCATCGATCGACGGCGCGATGGATGATCGGGAGCCCATGGTCCGTGCGCTTCACGAGTCGGTTGGGGCTCGCCGCCTGACGAGTCCCAACCCGGCCGTCGGCTGCGTCATCGTGACCGCCGACGGCCGCACCTTGAGCGGGGTCACGGAACCAGCGGGGTGCCGGCATGCCGAGATCGTTGCTCTCGACGCGGCGTCGGCCAACGGCATCTCCACCGCCGGCGCCACCGTGTACGTGACGCTCGAGCCGTGCAGCCATCACGGACGCACACCGCCCTGCACCGATCGGCTCATCGATGCAGGCGTGGCCAAGGTCGTCGTCGCAGTCGGCGACCCCGATCCCATGGTTGGGGGGTCCGGCCTCGCAGTCCTCCGCGCCGCGGGGATCGAGGTCGAGCTGGGCGTCGAGGCCGAGGCCGCCGCCGCCCAGCTCGCCGCCTACCTGCATCACCGCCGCACCGGGCGCCCCTATGTGATCCTCAAGCTCGCCGCCACGCTCGACGGTCGTACCGCCGCCGCCGACGGCTCTTCCCGCTGGATCACTGGGCCCGAGGCCCGCGTCGATGTCCATCGGCTGCGAGCCGACTCCGACGCTGTCCTGGTCGGGGCGGGGACGGTGCGGGCCGACGACCCGTCGTTGACCGTACGCCTGGTCGAGGACCTCGCCGAACGCGCCGACCCGCGGCGCATCGTGCTCGGCTCGGCCCCACCCGGCGCCGCCGTCCACCCCTGCACCGAGATGGCGGGCTCCCTGGGCGAGATCCTCGACCAGCTGGGCCGCGAGGACGTCGTCCAGCTTCTGGTCGAGGGTGGTGCCACGGTGGCCGGGGCGTTGCACCGCGAGGGCCTGGTCGACCGTTACGTCCTCTACCTCGCCCCGGCGCTCGCCGGCGGCGACGACGGGGTTCCGATGCTCAGCGGACCAGGTGCCCCAACCGTCGAGCGGCTGTGGCGCGGTGAGGTGGCCGCCGTCACCCGCCTGGGCGGGGACCTTCGACTCGACGTCGTTGCCCGAAAGGCGGATTGATGTTCACGGGGATCGTCGAGGAGCTCGGCACCGTCGAGGCCCGTCAGGGTGGATTCTTCCGGTTCGGGGCCCGCGTCGTCGTCGATGAGCACACCGAGGTTGGCGATTCCATCGCGGTGAACGGATGCTGCCTCACCGTGACCGCGGTGGGAGACCAGTGGTGGGAGACGACCGCGGTCGACGAGACCCTGTCCCGCACCAACCTCGCCGTCCTGGCGTTAGGCGACGAGGTGAACCTGGAACGACCGGTCCGCCTCCAGGATCGGCTCGGAGGGCACCTCGTGGCGGGCCACGTCGACGCGACGGGCACCGTCTGCCGGCCGGCACCCGACCTCGAGGTGCAAGCGCCGCCCGACGTGGTCCGCTATCTCGTGCCCAAGGGATCGATCACGGTGGACGGGTGCAGCCTCACCGTGGTCGACGTGATGGCTGACCGGTTCACCGTGGCCGTGATCCCACACACAGCCGAGGTGACCACCCTGGGTCGACGTCAAGCGGGTTCGTCCGTCAATCTGGAGGTCGACGTGGTGGCCAAGTACGTCGACCGTCTGTTGAGGCCACACGGGGAGCAACCATGAGTGCCACACCAACGTTTGACAGCGTCGAGGACGCAGTCGCCGCGGTCGGGCGGGGCGAGATCGTCGTCGTCGTCGATGACGAAGATCGCGAGAACGAGGGAGACCTCATCATGGCGGCCGAGGCGGCGACCCAGGAGAAGCTGGCCTTCTTCGTGAAGCACACCAGCGGAGTCATCTGCACGCCGCTGGAGGGCCCGCGCCTCGACGAGCTCGAGATCCCGCTCATGGTGCGTGACAACACCGAGAGCCAGCGCACGGCCTTCACGTACTCGGTCGACCTCCGACACGGCACCAGCACCGGGATCTCCGCCGCCGATCGGGCGGCGACCATCGGTGCCCTCATCGATCCCGCCACCCGCCCCGGCGACCTGGCCCGGCCGGGCCACATCTTTCCCCTCCGCTACGCCGAGGGTGGCGTCCTCAAGCGCGCCGGCCACACCGAGGCGGCCGTCGACCTGGCCCGCATGGCGGGTCTCTACCCGGCGGGGGTGCTGTGTGAGCTCGTCACCGCCGACGGCTCGGAGATGGCCACACGCCCAGAACTCGAGGCGTTCGCGTCCGAGCACGGCCTGAAGATGATCAGCATCGCTGACCTCATCCGCTACCGGCGCCAGCAGGAGAAGCTGGTGAAGCGCATCAGTGAGGCGCGCATCCCCACCGAGTGGGGTGAGTTCACCGCCTACGTCTACGAGTCGCTGCTTGACGGCGAGCAGCACGTCGCCATGGTGCGGGGTGCCGTGCAGGGCGAGGACGACGTGTTGGTGCGCGTGCACAGCGAGTGCCTCACCGGCGACGTGTTCGGGTCGCTGCGCTGCGACTGCGGAGTGCAGCTCGACCAGGCCATGCGTCACATCGCGGAGGACGGTCTCGGCGTCCTCGTGTACCTCCGGGGTCACGAGGGCCGCGGCATCGGGATCGGCCACAAGATCCGCGCCTACCGTCTTCAGGACGAGGGTGCCGACACCATTGAGGCCAACGAGGCGTTGGGACTTCCGGTGGACAGCCGCGAGTACGGCATCGGGGCGCAGATCCTCGTCGATCTCGGCATCACGACCATGCGGTTGATGACCAACAACATGGCCAAGTACGGGGGTCTGGAAGGGTTCGGCCTCGAGATCACGGCCCGGGTTTCGGTTGCGTCCTCGCCAAATCCCGAGAACATCCGCTATCTCCGCACCAAGGCAGAGCGGTTGGGCCATCTCATCGATGGCCTCGAGGAGCACGACCACGGCCGCGACACCGACGCCTCGTGATGGCGGGTCCCGAGGGTGCCGGAGCACAGTTCGAAGAGCTCGACGGTTCGGGACTGCGCATCGGGATCGTGGCCGCTCGGTGGAACGACGACATCGTCGAGCGCCTGGTCGACGGCGCGCACCGCGGCCTCGATCGTCTCGACGTGCGCGCCGAGGACCGCACCCTGGCCTGGGTGCCCGGGTCGTTCGAGCTGGCGTTGGGCGCCAAGGCCATGGCCGAGCGGCCCGGCGTCGATGCGGTCATCGCGCTCGGGGCGGTGATCCGCGGCGAGACCGTCCACTTCGAGCTCGTGGCCAACGAAGCCGCCCGCGGCATCCAGGATGCCCAACTAGCCACCGGTGTGCCCATCGCCTTCGGTGTCCTGGCCACGGAGGACCGGGCCCAGGCCGAGGCGCGTTCGGGGGGACCGGGTTCCCACAACGTCGGTGAGCAGTGCGCGGCGGTGGCCGTCGAGATGGCGCGACTCCTCAATCGCCTCGCCTGATCCCGGCGCGCCCTGCCACACTCGGGTGGTGCTGAAGCTCGTTCTTCCCAAGGGGTCCCTCGAGCAGGCGACCCTCGAGCTCTTCGAGCAGGCGGACCTTCCCGTCGAGCGCTCGTCATCTGTGCAGTACCAGGTGTCCATCGACGACCCGCGCATCGCCGAGGTGCGCATCCTCAGGCCCCAGGAGATCGCCACCTACGTCGCCGACGGGCTCTTCGACATCGGGATCACCGGTCGCGACTGGATCGAGGAGACATCGAGCGAGGTCCACACGCTTGGCGAGCTCCACTACTCGAAGGCCACCTCCAAGCCGGTTCGCATCGTCCTCGCCGTGCCCGATGACGCTCCATGGCAGAGCACCGCCGAGCTGCCAGACGGTGTCCGGGTGTCAACCGAGTACCCCGAGCTGACCCGTCGGTGGTTCGCCGAGCATGGCGTCGCCGCCGATGTCCGGCTGTCCTATGGCGCCACCGAGGCCAAGGTCCCCGACATCGTTGATGTGGTGGTCGACATCACCGAGACGGGTCGCGCCCTGCGAGCGGCCGGGCTCCGCATCGTCGACACCGTCCTCACCAGCTACACCGAGCTCATCGCCAACCCGGCCGCGTTCGCCGACCGCGACAAGCGCCACGCCATGACTCAGATCCAGACCTTGCTCGATGGAACGCTCGAAGCGCGGGGCAAGGTGCTGGTGAAGCTGAACTGCGCGCCCGAGGCGCTGGACGACATCGTCGACTCCCTACCGTCGCTCAAGGCGCCAACGGTGTCGGAGCTGGCGAAGGGGGGCGGCTTCGCGGTGGAGACCGTTGTCCCCAAGTCCGACATCAACGTGCTGATCCCGGCACTTCGCGACCGGGGTGCGACCGACATCGTGGAGATGCCCATCTCGAAGATCGTGCACTGACCGTGATCGAACGTGGCGTCATCGTCGGCTTCGACCCCGATCGCGGCATCGGCGAGGTAGCCGGCTCCTACGGTGGGCGGCACCCGTTCCACTGCACGGCGATCGCCGACGGAAGCCGCAGCATCGAGGCGGGGACCGAGGTGGTCTTCACCCTCGAGCCCGGTCGGATGGGGGAGTGGGAAGCCACCGACATCAGTTCACGATGATGGCTCAGCCGTCCTCGCTGCCCTCGCTCCCGTCGCTGCCGTCGGCGGCCTGGCGAACCTCGACGAACATCAGCCGGAGTTGGGCCAGCTGATCCCGGAGGAGGTCTTCGTTGGCGATGCGTCCGTTGAGACCGTCGACCAGGGCCGCCATGGCGTCGATGGCCATCGCCGCCGCTCCGAAGTCCGGCCGATCAACGGTCAGGTGCACGGCCGCAACCTGGCCGAAGTAGGCGGCTTGGGCCCGGGCCACGATCTCCACCGGGGTCTCGAGTATCTGACGGCGCATCTCGGCCGCGAACGCCTCGAGCTCCTCCTCGGTGGGATCGGCGGGCGGCCGCTCGGTGGCTGTGCCGTCAGGGGCGATGATGCGGCCGTCGTCCTCGCCGCCGGGTGTCCACAAGCCACTCATGTCGTCGTACTCCAAGCGTCGAGAGCCGAGGGCGTGCGCCTCAGCATGCTGTACCGGTCTGCGACGTGTACCATACGCAGCCACAACCGAGTCGAAGCGGGGTCCGCCCCCACCCGACCACCGACAGCCGGTGCGCATCGGGTTCTCCACCAGCGGACGCCACTTTGGCGTCCGTGCTCCAATTTTCAGGAGGAATGACAGGAGTGAGCCGATAGCAACCCCGGCCGACAACGAGCCCAGGATCAACGACCGCATCAGAGCCCGCGAAGTCCGACTCGTCGGCGCTGACGGATCGCAGGTGGGCATCAAGCCCCTTCCCGAAGCACTTCACATGGCCCGCGAGGCCGATCTCGACCTCGTCGAGGTGGCGCCGCAAGCCAGCCCACCGGTCTGCAAGATCATGGACTTCGGCAAGTTCAAGTACGAGGCAGCGCAGCGGGCGAAGGAATCCCGCAAGAAGGCCAGCCACGTCGCCATCAAGGAGATGAAGTACCGACCCAAGATCGGCCAGGGTGACTTCGACACCAAGACCCGCAAGGTCGCCAAGTTCCTTGGCGAAGGCAACAAGGTGAAGCTCACGATCATGTTTCGTGGCCGTGAGCTGCACCATCCCGAGCTCGGGATGAGGATCCTGGACCGGGTGGCCGACACTGTGGTCCACCTCGGGAAGGTCGAGGCAGCACCCAAGATCGATGGACGGAACATGACCATGGTGCTGGCGCCCGATCGGCAGGCCCAGGCCGCCCACGCTCGCCACCTCGCCGACGAGGCCGCAGCGGCCGAATCCGACACAGCCAACCAATCCGAGACCGAACCCTCCGGCTGAGCGCCCGATTCAGGGCCCACCACGAAAGACAGACCATGCCCAAGATGAAGACACACCGCGGCGCCAAGAAGCGCTACAAGGTGACCGGAACCGGCAAGGTGATGCGCCGCAACGGCAACCTAAACCACATCCTCGGCAAGAAGAGCAGCCGTCGGAAGCGGCGCCTGTCGAACGAGTCTGAAGTCACTGGTGCCGACCGCAAGCAGGCTGAGCGCCTGCTCGGTCGCCGCTAGCCGCCCGCGCTCGAGCACGAGGAGTACGAACCATGGCAAGGGTCAAGCGATCCGTCCACAGCAAGAAGCACCGCAAGGCCATCCTCGACGAGGCCAAGGGCTATTACGGCAACCGGAGCCGATCGTTCAAGGTTGCCAACGAATCGGTGATGCACGCGGGCCAGTACGCCTTTCGTGACCGCAGGGCTCGCAAGGGCGAGATGCGCAAGCTCTGGATCCAGCGCATCAACGCCGCCGCCCGCCAACACGGCGTCAGCTACAGCCGCTTCATCTCCGGCCTCAAGGCGGCCGAGGTCGAGGTCGATCGCAAGGTGCTGGCCGATCTCGCCGTCAACGACTCGGTGGCGTTCGGGGCGTTGGTCACCGTGGCCAGCGGCGCGCTAGAGGCGTCGTCGAGCGGAGGCGATGAGTCCTGACCGGCGTCGCGCCAGCCGGCGCCCGGGCACTCGAGTACCGCCATCGAGCTGTCCAGCGCGTCCGTCGATTGGTGAAGCGTCGAAGCCGGCGCGACCAGGAACGTACCTACGTGATCGAGGGCCCGACCCTCATCAGCGAGGCTGTCGACGCCGGCGCTCCCGTCGAGGTGTTCCGAGCGCCAGGAGTCGATGATCCCGTCCTCGCCCGGGTGATCACGGCCGGCGGGCGCGTCCACGACCTCGCCGACGGTGTTCTCGAGCGGATCACCGACACCGTGACGCCGCAGGGGATGATCGCCACCTCCCCCTATCGGGACGTCGGACTCGACGATCTGCTCGGCTCCGATGTGCATAAGGCGCCGATCGTGGTGCTCATCGACGTCCGCGATCCGGGCAATGCGGGGACCATCCTCCGCTCGGCCGAATCAGCCGGCGCGGCAGGAGTCATCGCCTGCGACGGATCCGTCGACCTCTACAACCCGAAATGTGTCAGGGCGTCGGCCGGAGCGCTGTTCTGGGTTCGCCACGTCCGTGGCGGCGACCCGCCCGACGTCATCGAGCGCTTGCGTTCTGCCGGCATCCGCTGTCTCGGCGCCGCCGCCCACGGCGGAACCCCGCCGACCCGCCATCTGCTGAAACCGCCCGTTGCCCTCGTGGTGGGCAACGAGGCCCACGGCCTCCCATCCGCCGTCGCCGACGCGCTCGACGAATCCGTCACCATCGCGGTGCGGGGTCGCGCCGAATCCCTGAACGTGGCCATGGCCACCACGGCGTTGCTCCTGGGATCGGCCGGTCTGCTCGACGGGGGCCCAGAGTGACCGACCGACCTTCTTCGTTGCTGGATTCCCTGCCCGATGGGGTCGTGGTGCTGGATCGGGAGCGCACGATCATCGCCCTCAATGCCGAGGGAGCGCGTCTCTGCGACGCCTCGGCCGACGAGCTCATCGGCGCCAAGTTGGAAGACGCGGTCGACCCTCGCTTGCTCGACGGCCGCCGCCTGCTCGATGGCGCCTGGCACCCATCGGCCCACCTGCGATGCACTCGGGGGACTCCGGAGATGACCGTGCTCTTGCGGAGACGAGACGGCTCGGACCGCAGGGTTCTGGTCACCGGGCGCTACCAGCGCGATGCCGAAGGAGCTCTTGACGGAATGACCCTGGCCTTGCGCGACGCCGGCCGGCGCTCCGCCCAGCGCGCCGAGGGCATCGAGATCGTGAGCACTGTCAGCCACGAGCTCCGGTCCCCCCTCACCTCGGTGAAGGGGTACACCTCCCTGCTCCTCAGCCGTTGGGACCGCCTCGACGACGAGCAGAAGAAGATGATGCTCGAACAGGTGCACCATGACGCCGACCGAGTGACCCGTCTCGTGACCGAGCTACTCGACATCAGCAGGATCGAGACCGGCCGGCTCGTCCTTCGACGGGAGATGATCGATCTCAGTGCTCTCGCCACGTCTGTCGTGGAGAAGGTGGCCATGGGCTATCCGGATCTCCAGTGCGCCGTCGGGCTTCCCCATGACCTGCCCGTCGTCTACGCCGATCCTCACAAGGTCGAGCAGGTGCTGACCAACCTCGTCGAGAACGCGGCGAAGTACGGGAGCGTGCACGGAATGGCGATCACCGGTGCCACAGCCGACAGCGCCGTCACCATCTCGGTGGTCGACCACGGCGAGGGCATCCCCGAACACGACCTCAAGCGCGTCTTCACGAAGTTCTTCCGGCGTGACATCGGCCGGCCCACCGGGAGTGGCCTGGGCCTGTGGATCAGCCAGGGTCTGGTCGAGGCCCATGGTGGCGAGCTCACCGCCACGTCAAAGTTGGGTGAGGGCTCCACGTTCTCCTTTAGTCTCCCCACCGGCGCCTTCGAGGCGCTGCACCCCACCGACTGACCGCCACCTCCGAGCCCGCGCCCATGTCCACCGACGTCACTGCAACAACCTCCGACGCCCGAGCCGCGATCGCGGCCGCTGCGACCCTCGATGAGCTGCGAGCGGCCGAGCTGGCTCATCTCGGTAAGCGGTCGGCGCTGGTTCAGCTCAAGAAGACGCTGGGGAGCCTGGGACCCAACGAGCGCAAGCAGCTCGGACGGGCCATCAACGACGCCCGGCGCCACCTCGAATCGCTGGTCGCCGAGCGTCAGAGCGACCTGGCGGCAGCGGAACGGCGGGTCCAGCTCGAGGCCGAGCGACTCGACCTCACCGAGATCCGTCCCCAGCGGCGCGGACACCATCACGTCGTCACACGCGCGATCGAGCGGCTCGAAGACGTCTTCGTCGGCATGGGGTTCACCATCTCGGAGGGCCCCGAGGTCGAGACCGAGTGGCACAACTTCGGTGCACTCAACTTCCCCGAGGGGCATCCGGCTCGCGACATGTACGACACCCTCTATGTCGACTTCGGCCGCCCGGGTTCCACCTTGCTGCGCACCCACACGTCACCGGTGCAGATCAGGGTCATGGAGAGCACCCCACCGCCCGTCTACACGGTGGCCCCCGGTCGAGTGTTCCGGAGCGACACGGCCGACGCCACCCACATGCCCGTGTTCCACCAGATCGAGGGCCTGGTGGTCGATCGCCAGATCACCCTCGGCGATCTGGCGGGCACCATCGACGAGTTCACCAAGGCCTACTTCGGCGGCGGCTTCGGGAGCCGTCTGCGACCTTCGTACTTCCCGTTCACCGAGCCGTCGGCCGAGTTCGACATCCACCGCCCCGACGGGTCGTGGCTCGAGCTGGGCGGCTGCGGGATGGTGCATCCGAACGTTCTCAGCAACTGCGGGCTCGACCCCGAGGAATGGGGAGGCTTCGCCTTCGGATTCGGGATCGATCGGTTGGCCATGACCTACTACGAGATCGATGACGTCCGTGAGCTGTTCACCAACGACATCCGATTCCTGAGGCAGTTCTGATGAAGGTCCTGCGCAACTGGCTGGCGGAGTTCACTCCGCTCGACGGCATCGACGCCGACGAGCTTGGTCATCTCCTCTCCGACCTCGGTCTCGCGGTCGAGCAGCAGGTCCACATCGGGTCCATGCTCGATGGCATCGTCGTGGCCGAGGTCCTCGAGCTCCGGGCCCATCCGCGGGCCGATCGCATCCAGCTCGTCGACGTCGACGCCGGCGACGGCGAGGCGCTCCAGATCTGCTGCGGAGCGTTCAACATGTCCGTGGGCGACCGGGTGCCTCTGGCCACGTTGGGTACGACCATGCCCGACGGCATGACCATCGAACGCCGGAAGATGCGCGGCGAATGGTCCAACGGCATGCTGTGCGCGGCTGACGAGATCGGGTTCGGTAGCGATCACGGCGGGATCATGCTGCTCGACCGCTCTGTGGAGGTAGGGCAGCCGATGGCTGACTCGCTGTGCCTCGCTTCCGATGTCCTGTACGACCTCGAGGTCAACCCCAATCGTCCCGATGCCATGTCGGTCGCCGGTGTGGCCCGCGACATCGCCGCCCGTCGCCGCCGCCCCTTCGAGATTCCGGTTGCTGAACCTCCCCTCGGCTCCGAGGGGGACGCATCTAAGCTGGTCACCGTCGCCATCGCCGACGCCGACCTGTGCGGGCGGTTCCAGGCGCGGGTGCTCCGCGGCGTCGGCATCGGTCCCAGCTCGGCCACCATCGCCGCCCGGTTGCGGCTGGCAGGCATGCGCCCGATCAACAACGTCGTCGATGCCTCCAACTACGTCATGCTGGAGCTGGGCCAACCCAACCACCCATACGACCTGCACCAGGTCGGCGGAGGAGGCTTCAACGTTCGACGCGCCAGCGACGGCGAGAGGCTGGTCACCCTCGACGGCGTGGAACGGGTCCTCACGCCCGACGACCTCCTCATCTGCGACGCCACCGACACCCCCATCGGCATCGCCGGGATCATGGGTGGAGCCTCATCGGAGATCAGCCTGTCCACCACCGAGGTCGTCGTCGAGATGGCATGGTTCCAGCCGATGGCCATCGCCCGGTCCTCGCGGCGTCTCGGTCTGCGCAGCGAAGCGTCGGCCCGGTTCGAGAAGGGCTGCGACTGGAACGTCATCGACCGGGCCATGGAGAGGTTCGCGGCGCTGCTCGCTCCGGCTGGTGCCGAGCTGGTTCCCGGGGCCAGCGATGCGTGGGGCCAGACGCCACCACGCGACGGTTTCCCAGTTCGAACCTCCCGCGTGAACCAGGTCCTGGGAACCGATCTCGCCGCCGACGACATCGCGGGCTACCTGGAGCCGCTGGGGTTCGCTTCCACCGTCGACGGGAATGTCACCCACGTAACGCCGCCGACCTTCCGGCTCGACTCGTCCACCGAGATCGATGCCATCGAAGAAGTTGCTCGCATCCATGGCTACGGCAACATCGCCACCCGGGTCCCCCCCTCGGTGCACGTCGGTGCTCTCACCGATCGGCAGCAGTGGCGGCGGCAGCTCCGGCGCACCATGGTCGCCTCCGGGTGTGCCGAGGCGATGCCGCTGCCCTTCCTCGCCCCCGGCGATCTCGAGCGTTGCGGCCTCGACGGGAACGGCATCGCCATCGTGAACCCGCTGGTCGCCGAGGAGTCGATCCTGCGCACGTCGCTCATGCCAGGGCTGTTGAAGGCCATCCAGCACAACGACCGGCACCGCGAGCCCGATGCATGGCTCTGGGAGATCGGGCAGGTCCAGCGGCGGCCCACCGACCCCACCGCCGTGCTCCCCGACGAGCCCGAGATGCTCGCCGCCGCCCTGGCCGGCAACGACGGCCAAGGTGCCGTCGAGGTGTGGACGTCGATCGCCATCGACCACGCCATCGACGCCCGGCTGGTGAGCGACACTGCGCCCGGCATGCATCCGACCCGCACCGCTCGCATCGAGGTGGCGGGCAGGAGCATCGGCGTCGTCGGAGAGATCGATCCGGCGGTCCTCGCCGCCCATGACCTTTCCCAGCGCGTCGGGTGGATCGAGATCGACCTCGACGCGCTGTGGAGCACCGGTGTCGGCGACCGTACCTATCGAAAGATCAGTCGGTTCCCCTCTAGTGACATCGATCTCGCCTTTGAAGTGGGCGACGACGTCCCCGCCGGCGATGTCGAACGCACGCTGCGCCGCGCCGCCGGCGATCTGCTCGCCGACCTGGCTCTCTTCGACGTGTTCCGAGGTGATCAGGTCGGCGCCGGGCGGCGCTCGCTAGCCTTCACCCTTCGCGTCCAGGCCACCGATCGTACCCTCAAGGACGAGGACATCGCGACGGTGCGTCAGGAGTGCATCGACGCCGTCGTGAAGGCTCACGGCGTGACCTTGCGGGGCTGAGCGTCAGGGCGTCGCCGCCTCCTGCTGAGAGATCCAGGTGCTGAGAGCGCGCGCCGTCGACTCGGCAACGGCGAGATACTCGATGCCATAGTTGAACGCACCGGCCGAACCGTCGGGGTCGAGCGGACGATGACACCAGACCACCGTCCCGGCCAGGTGGATCGGGTGAGGGGGGCTTCCCGGAAGGCGCCCGCGAAGGACCACCAGATCACCGATGGTGAGCCGCCGGGTTGCCGCGATCCGGACCCCGCCCACGGAGATGTCGAGAGCCCGGGCCCGGTCGACGAGCTCCTGGCCCGCCATCCGGAGCTCGAGATCGATCTCGACGCCGTGGAGGTTCACGCGCGGGTACCGTCGCCGGGTCTGCATTACCGCGTGGGCCCGATGACGCGCTGCGGTCTGCTGGGTGGGTCGGTCCATGTCCAGGCTCCAAGGCATCGCTGAGATCCTTTGATCGACGCACTACGCGCGGAACCTGAGCAATCGGGAGCCAACCGGCACAGCTAGAATGCAGCAAGTTGCATGATCATGCATGATCGCCTAGTCTGCCCAGTTCCATGGCGACCATCGGCATCATCGGAGGCTCGGGGTTCACCGGTGCCGAGCTGCTGCGGCTGTGCGCGTCCCATCCCCAGCTCCAGGTCGCCTGGGCGACAGGCGACCGGCACGCGGGCACGGCGATCGCTGACGTGTACCCCTCGTTGGCAACCACCGTTGGCGATGCCACCTACGAGAAGTTCGATGTGGCAATGGTGGCCGGTTGCGATCTGGTGTTCATCGGTCTGCCCCACGGGGCCAGCCAGATGATCGTCCCCGAGCTGCTCGACGCGAGCGTCCCCCACCTGGTCGATCTGGGTGCCGACTTCCGCCTTCAGGACATCTCGCTCTATCCCGAGTGGTACGGCGAGCCCCACCGCTGCCCCAACCTGCTCCCGCGCTTCGCTTACGGCCTTCCCGAGCTGTTCCGTGACCGCATCGTGGCCGCCGATCACGTGGCCGTGCCGGGTTGCTATCCCACCACCGCTTCGCTCGTGGTGGCGCCACTGGTGCGGGCCGGGATGATCGACCCCACCGGTGTGGTGGTCGACGCCTACAGCGGGGTGTCGGGTGCTGGAAGTACGCCCCAGATCCACACCACCTTCAACGCCGTAGACGAGGACCTCTCGGCCTATGGCCTGCTGGGACACCGCCACACTCCGGAGATCGAGGTCAACTGCGGCGCGACCGTTTTGTTCACACCGCACCTGGCGCCCATCAACCGGGGAATCCTCGTCACGGCCACGGCTCGAGGGGCGCGCACAGGTCTCACGACCGATGATGTTCTCGACGCACTCCACGACGCCTACGACGCCGAAGCCTTCGTCCATGTCACTGCGGACCCACCCCACACCAAGTCCACGTTGGGATCGAACACCTGCCATCTGACGGCTCGCGTCGATCCTCGGACCGGGATCGTGCTCATGCTGTCGGCCCTCGACAACCTGACCAAGGGGGCATCAGGGGGGGCGGTCCAATGTGCCAACCTCCTGCTGGGACTCCCCGAGACCACTGGCCTGCCCATCGCCGGCCTCTACCCCTGAGGGCCAGCCATGAGCATCACCGCACCGCAGGGATTCGAAGCGGCGGGCGTCCACGGCGGGCTGAAAGCTGACGGAGCCCTCGACTTCGCTCTGGTTGCCACCACCGACCGCGCCCCCGCCGCGGCGGCCGCCACCTTCACCAGCTCGCGCTTCCCGGCCGCGCCGGTGGTACTGAGCAAGCACCACCTCGCCCAGAGCCGAGGGCGGGCGGCCGCAGTGCTCCTCAACAGCGGCAACGCCAATGCCGGCACCGGCACCCAGGGGCGGGAAGACGCGGCGTATCTGGCCGCGGCGGTCGCTGGTCCTCTCGGCCTCAGCACCCACGAGGTCCTCGTGTGCTCCACGGGGCTGATCGGCGACCGGCTACCCATCGACGCCATGGGCAGGCGGGTGCCCGATCTCATCGACGCCCTCAGCGGGGATGGGTCCACCGCGGCCCGGGCCATCATGACCACCGACACCGTGGCCAAGGAGACGGTGGTGGACGGTGGAACCTTCAAGGTGGGAGGCATGGCCAAAGGAGCGGCGATGCTGGCCCCCAGCATGGCCACGATGCTCGCCGTGCTCACCACCGACGTCGCCATCGAGCCATGGCGCCTCCAGCCGCTACTGGGTGCCGCGGTGGCCGAGTCCTTCAACCGGCTGAGCGTCGATGGCTGCCAGAGCACCAACGACACCGTCATCGTGCTGGCCGGCGGTGCTGCCGGCACCGCTGAGGGCGATCGGGTGGGAGCGGCGTTGGCCGACGCCTGCCAGCACCTGGCCAGCCAGATGGCGGGGGACGCCGAGGGGGCCACCAAGGTCGTGCGGATCATCGTGACCGGCGCCCGCAACGACGCCGAGGCCGATCGGGCGGCACGCCAGATCGCGGAGTCAGCCCTGTGCAAGTGCTCCTGGTACGGCAAGGACGCCTACTGGGGGCGTCTGGCCGCTGAGCTCGGCGTCGCCGGGGTCGCGCTGGAGCCGATGTACCTGTCCATCTCCTATGGCGACGTCGAGGTGTGTCGCAACGGCGTCAACCACGGCCACGACCCGGTCGCGCTCGCCGCCTACATGGAAGGTCGCGACATCGAGATCACCTGTGACCTCGGTCTGGGCCGGGGAAGCGGTTGGGTGCTCACCAACGATCTCACCCACGGCTACGTCGACGAGAACATGGGGACATCGTGACCATCACCGACCTCGCCGACAAGGTGCAGGTCCTGACCCAGGCCCTGCCGTACATCCGGCGATTCTGGGGTCGGGTCGTGGTGGTCAAGTACGGCGGCCACGCCATGGCCGACCCCGCTCTGGCCGACACGTTCGCCCAGGACATCGTGCTGATGCGTTCTGTCGGGATGCGCCCGGTGGTGGTGCACGGAGGCGGACCGCAGATCGGCGAGGTGATGGGCCGGCTCGGCAAGGTTCCCGAGTTCCACGACGGGCTGCGGGTGACCGATGCCGAGACCCTCGACATCGCCCGCATGGTGCTGGTGGGCAAGGTCAACCGCGACATCGTCTCGGCCATCAACGTCCACGCCCCGCTGGCCATCGGTCTGTCCGGCGAAGACGGCGGGCTCATCACCGCAGCCGAGCGTGACCCGCGCCTGGGCTTCGTGGGCGACGTCACCGACGTGAACCCCCAGCTGCTCCAACGGCTGCTCGCCGAAGACCTCATCCCCGTGGTCAGCACCATTGGGAGCGGCGTCGGCGGCCAGGCCTACAACATCAACGCCGACACCGTGGCCTCGGCCGTGGCGCAAGCGCTCGGAGCGCACAAGCTGGTCTACCTCACCGACATCGAGGGCCTGCGGCTCGACGTCGAGGTCCCCGACTCGCTCATCGGGCGCATCGGAGCCGTCGAGCTCGAGGCGCTCGTGGCCGGCGGCACCGTGAGCCAGGGGATGATCCCCAAGGTGGAAGGATGCACCCGGGCCATCGCCGGGGGAGTGGCCCAGGCCCACATCGTCGACGGCCGGATCCCCCACGTGCTGCTCCTCGAGTTCTTCACCGACGAGGGCATCGGCACCATGATCCTTCCCGACGACGAGGTGGCCGGATGAGCTTCCCGCCGCTGATGAACACCTACCCCGACCCCCCGGTCACCTTCGTCACCGGGCGCGGAAGCGAGCTGTGGGATGAGGAGGGCAACCGCTACCTCGATGCCCTGTCGGGCCTAGCCGTCACCTCGTTGGGGCATGGGAACCCCGTCGTGGCCGACGCCATCGCCTCGCAAGCGGAGACCTTGCTGCACGTGTCGAACCTGTTCGGCAACACGGTCGGCCCCGAGGTGGCCGAGACCCTCGATCGGCTCCTGGGCGGTGGCGGGCGCATCTTCTTCGCCAACAGCGGGGCCGAGGCCAACGAGTGCGCAATCAAGCTGGCGCGCAAGTTCGGTGGCCGCGGCCGCCACGTCGTGGTGAGCGCCTTCGGGTCCTTCCACGGCCGAACCCTCGCCACGCTCCATGCCACCGGACAGCCGGAGAAGCACGAGGCCTTCCAGCCTCTGCCCGAAGGGTTCCGTCACGTCGCCTTCGACGATGTCGGTGCCGTCCAGGCCGCGCTCGACCCGACGGTGTCGGCGGTGCTGGTCGAGGTGGTGCAGGGCGAGGGCGGAGTCCGCGCCGTGTCGTCGGACTACCTCCGGTCGTTGCGAACGCTGTGCGACGAGCGCGGCGTGCTCTTGATGATCGACGAGGTCCAGACCGGGTTGTGCCGGACCGGCGAGTGGTTCGCGTTCCAGCACCACGGGATCCGACCCGACGTCGTCACCATGGCCAAGGCCCTCGGCAACGGCATGCCCATCGGAGCGTGCTGGGCCCGGGCCGAGGTGGCTGAGGTCTTCGAGCCTGGCGATCACGCCACGACCTACGGTGGCCAGCCGCTGGCCGCGGCGGCGGCTCGAGGCACCCTGGCCGTCATGGAGGCCGAAGACGCGCCTGGCCGCGCCCGCACGGCGGGCGTCCGACTCACCGACGCCCTCCGAGAGATTCCTGCGGTCACCGAGGTCCGGGGCCTCGGGCTGCTGCTGGCGGCGGAGCTGGCCGGAGGCGAGGCCCCGGCGGTGGCCACCGAGCTGCTCAAGGCTGGTCTGGTCGTGAACGCGGTGAGCCCCACCGCGCTGCGCTTCGCGCCATCGCTGCTGGTGACCGACGACGAGATCGACGAGATGGTCGGGATCGTCGAGCACGTCTTGGCCGAGAGGAGCTCATGACATGGTGCTTCGTCATCTCCTCGACGTCGACGACCTCTCGAGCGACGAGCTGGCTCTGGTGCTCGACCGCTCCGAGCACCAGAACCCCCCCCTGCTGCTCGAGCGCCACGGGACGGCCCTGCTGTTCGAGAAGCCCTCGGCCCGTACCCGCAGCTCCATGGAGGTCGCGGTGGTGCAGCTGGGCGGCCACCCGGTGACCATCCGGGGCGAGGAGGTGGGCTTCGACACCCGCGAGACCGTCGAGGACGTCACCCGGACGCTGTGCTGCTACCACTCGGTGATCGGGGCGCGGGTCTTCGAGCACAACACGGTCGAACGGATGGCCGCGGTGTCGTCGGTTCCGCTCGTGAACCTGCTGTCCGATCGCGCCCATCCGGTCCAGGCCCTGGCCGATCTGCTGACGCTGCGGCAGCGGTGGGGCGGGCTCGACGGTCGATCGATCGCCTTCGTGGGTGACGGCGACAACAACGTGTGCCGGTCGCTGATGATCGCCTGCGCCCTGGCTGGAGTGGAAGTGCGGGTGGCGTCGCCGGCCGGCCACCAACCTGCCGCCGAAGCGACCGATCGGGCCCGTGCCCACGGCGGCACCATCACGGTCACCGACCAGCCCGCCGAGGCGGTCAAGGGAGCCGACGCCGTCTACACCGACGTGTGGGTGTCGATGGGGCAGACCGGCGAGGCCGAGGAGCGTCGCGCGGCGTTCGAGGGCTTCACCGTCGATGACGATCTCATGAGCTCGGCCAACGAGCACGCCGTGTTCCTGCACTGCCTCCCCGCCCACCGGGGCGAGGAGGTGGCCGCGTCGGTGATCGACAGTGCCGCCAGCGCGGTGTGGCCCCAGGCGGAGAACCGGCTCCACACCGCCCGCGGGCTGTTGTGGTGGCTGGTCGAGAGATCGCAGGGGGACTGAACATGCGACTCGCCAAACCGCAACGCCAGCACCGCATCGGTGAGCTGTTGGTCGAGCACCCGGTTACCAGCCAGGACCAGCTCGTCGACCTCCTCGCCGCCGACGACGTCGAGGCCACCCAGGCCACCGTGTCACGCGATCTCGAGGAGATCGGCGCGGTCAAGGTCCGGGTACCCGGCGGCGAGCTGGTGTACGCCGTTCCCGAGCTGCCAACCGAGCGATACGCGCCCGAGGACCACCTCCGCCGTGTCTTCGGCGACTGGGTGGTCGAGGTCAGCCACAGCCAGAACCTCATCGTGCTGCGCACACCACCGGGCTCCGCCCACGTCGTGGGGTCCGCCCTCGATCGGGCCCGCCAGCCCGGCGTCCTCGGCACCGTCGCCGGCGACGACACTCTTCTCGTCATCGCTGACGAGCCCACCGGCGGCGCCAATCTGGCCAAGACCCTCAAGGCCCTGGCCGGCCTGAGCTGACCACGTCCCCGAGAGAGAAGCACCCCAATGAGCAAACGCATCGTCCTCGCCTACAGCGGAGGCCTCGACACCTCCGTCGCGGTCAAGTGGCTCCAGCTCAACGGCGGCTGGGAGGTCGTCGCACTGGCGGCCGACGTCGGCCAAGGCGGCGACTGGGACGCCGTGCGCGCGCGGGCGCTGGCCGCCGGGGCGGTGGCGGCCGAGGTCGTCGATCTGCGGGAGGAGTTCGCTCGGGACTACCTGGCGCCGGTGATCAAGGCCAATTCCCTCTACGAAGGGCGCTACCCCCTGGTCAGCGCTCTGAGCCGTCCGGTGATCGCCAAGCACCTGGTGGAGGCTGCCCACCGCCACGGGGCCCAGGCCGTCGGGCACGGCTGCACCGGCAAGGGCAACGACCAGGTGCGCTTCGAGGTGTCGGTGCGCGCTCTGGATCCCGAGCTCGACATCGTGGCCCCGGTGCGAACGTGGGGGTTCACCCGTGAGGACAGCATCCACTACGCCTACGAACACGGCATCCCGATCACGGCGACGAAGGAGAAGGTGTACTCCATCGACGACAACCTCTGGGGTAGGGCCATCGAGTGTGGCGAGATGGAGGATCCGTGGAACACCCCGCCGCCGGGGGTGTGGGAGCTGACCCGCCAGACGGCCACCGAGCCCATCGAGTTGGTCATCCGGTTCGAGCAGGGGGTTCCGGTGGCTGTCGACGGCGAGGCGATGCCGCTCCACGATCTGGTCGTCCACCTCAACGGCCTGGTCGGGGGGTTCGGCTTCGGCCGGATCGACATGGTGGAGAATCGGCGGGTGGGCATC
>Ga0214471_10000655_pt1 | contig 28442 bp, 24 predicted proteins | sample RVTome_5_FD_207665 | JGI IMG/M metagenome (GOLD analysis project Ga0214471, IMG submission 207665) | Soil microbial communities from uranium-contaminated site in the Upper Colorado River Basin, Wyoming, United States - RVT142D155 | ecosystem: Environmental > Terrestrial > Soil > Contaminated >... | reverse complement strand
GCTATGCCGCAGCCATCCTGAGCCAAGAGGGATTCCCTTCGCCCGGGGTTCGTCGGGTCCGCGACGTCGGCCCGTTCGCCGAGCAGTGGATCGCCGGGGGCGCGACCGACGGCGACAACCACACCCGCATCTTCGACCTCGCCTGGCCCGACGTTGGCGTCCAGGAGATCCTGCTGAGCGACTATCCCCCGCTCCGCGGGTCTGCCGACGACTTCGGGCCGGACGACCTGCCGCAGGTTCCCTTGTTGCTCCGCTGACCCCCCGGCCGGGCAGAGCGGAGGCCTCGAGGCAGTCCATTGTAGATGGTGCTTGTTGCCGCTTGTCCTTGTCATCTGCTCGTAGTATGATCGAACACATGTTCGCTGAAGTAAGGCCATCGTGAAGACCGCCACGGCTGAGGTCGTCCAACTCGGAGGGGTGATCCCTGCCGGTCTGGACGACATGCCACCGGGACCCGAGCTGGCGGCGGTCTTGGGATCGATCGACGTCGCCACGCTTCCCGGCCGTCATCGGGTGACCGTGTTGAAGGCGCAGCAGCGCATGGTGTCGCATTACCAGGCGGCGTCGTACCGCACGATGGGCAGCATCGTCGACAGCGAGGCGGACGTCGAAGGACTCACCGACCCGGTGTCGTGTGCGGAATCGGCTGCCGCGGAGATCGGGTTGGCGTTGCGCCTCACCAGGCGATCGGCCGACATGGAGCTCGACCTGGCGTTGGACCTCAGGGATCGTCTGCCGGCCGTGTGGCACGCGCTCCACGTCGGGATGGTGGATCTGCGCCGCGTCCGGGTGCTCGTCTACGGCACCGGCCACGTGTCGGACTCGACGGCTCGCGAGGTCGTCGGACCGCTGCTCGAGGCCGCGGGGATGCTCACGACGGGCGAGTTGAGCGCTCGGCTGCGACGCCTGTGCATCGCGAAGGACCCGGACGACGCTGCCCGCCGCTACGAGCTCGGCATCGATGCTCGCCGCGTCGTGGCAGAGCCGGACCCGTCCGGGACATGTCACCTGCTCGGTCTCGATCTCCCTCCCGATCGGGTCGCGGCGATCACCGGCAGGCTCGATCGCATCGCCCGCAACCTGAAGAGGGCGGGCGAGGCTCGCAGCATGGACAACCTGCGTGCCGACGCCTTGCTCGACCTGTTGGACCCGGCTCGGCAAGGCACCTGCAACGCCACGGAGCCGAGGGGTGTCGTGGAGATCACCGTCGGTCTCGACACGCTGGCGCGATTGTCGGACGATCCCGGGGATCTCGCAGGGTATGGCCCTGTCCTGGCCGACATCGCCCGTCAGGTTGCAGACCGCCGGCACGACGCCCTGTGGCGGTTCGTCGTCACCAACACGGACTCGGGCATACCCATCGTCACCGGGACCACGAGGCGTCGACCGACGGCGAGTCAGCGCCGGGACGTCGCAGCGCTCAACCGCACGTGCGTCTTCCCGGGATGCCGCATGCCGGCGTCCAACTGCGACGCCGACCATCGCACCAGATGGGTCGACGGCGGCGCCACGCGGGTCGACAACCTCGCCCCTCTATGCCGCCGCCACCACCGCATCCGCCACTCACCGGGATGGGGCTACGAGCGCCTGCCGAACGGCGACTATCTGTGGACGACCCCACTCGGCCACATGTACACCAAGAGCGGGCGCCCTCCTTGATGGCACGTCACCGCGGCCGCCGACCTTCCCCGGCGTCAGGTCACGGTGTCGGCCACCGTCGCTCGCCGAGGAGACGCCGGACGATCGGCTCGAAGAACTCGAGCGGCAGCGTGTCGTAGTCGGGGTCGAAGCAGTTCTGGTCGAAGTCCCGGCAGAAGTCGACGGTGTCGTCGTACCACTGATGGTCGACGTAGCGATCGCGGGCGTTCCGGTCCTCCCCGAAATGATGGAAGTAGTAGTAGCCCTGGAACAGGCCATGGTGCTTCACGATCCAGTAGTTCCTCTCGGACACGTACGGCCGCAGCAGCGCGGCGGCGACCTCGCTGTGGTTGAAGGGCGCCAGCATGTCCCCGATGTCGTGGAGGAGGCAGCAGACGACGAACTCTTCGTCCTTGCCCGCCCGGTGGGCTCGAGTTGCAGACTGGAGCGAGTGCCCGAGCCTGGTGATCCGGTACCCGGAAGGGGTGTCCATGGATCGCAGCCAATCGAGCACCCTGTCCGGGAAATCGGCGTGTTCCCTCTCTTCGATGGCGGCCAGGTACTCGTACTCCTCCTTGGTGCCGTCCTCCATGCGGATGAAGTCGACGGTCCTCATGACGGTCCTCCGATCGAAGCAGGACGCGGCTGATGGATGCCGAGCAGGACGCGGCGTCTCGCCATGAGGTCGTCGAACTCCATGTACACGTCCTGGAGGTGCCGGGCGCCGCTCCCGACGACGAAGCCGCGTCGCCCGTGGAGCACCCGGTGCCCATGCACGGTGAGCAGGTCGCCGTTGCTCGTCTTGAAGGTGTTGCGGTACTCGGCCGAGTCCATCATCCGGCCGAGCTTCCGGTACGCCTCGTAGAACGGCGCAACGTCCTCGAACGGCAGATCCAGCGGTTGAGCGAGTTGATTCGAGAACCGGATCGTCGACACCCGGCCGGCGGTGTCTAGCTGGATCATCGGAGCGACCGCGTAGGTGTCTTCCGTCGCCGAGAACAGCTGGTAAGGCACCGGGCACCTGACGAGGACATCGAATGCCTCAGGATCCTGGCGGCGGAGATCGTCGACCACCCTCCACCCGTCGACGACGATCGACTCGCCGCCCTCCGCCTCGTTGACGAGGAAGTGGAGGAGCTGAATGCTCGGCGGCCAGTGGTACGAGGGAAAGTCGGCGTGCGGCTTCAGCTCGAGGTTGGTGTGAGCCACGTTGTAGCCCGCCGGGTCGTGCATGACGTTGTGGACTCGCTCGAATGCCACCTCGCGCACGTGGCCCAGCTTCTCGGCGAATCGCTCGACCTCGTGATCGACACTCGGGACGCCTGTCACGAGCGCAACGCCGAGGTCGCGGATGGCGTCGAGGTAGGCCAGTTGCCCGGCCGACGTCCCGACGACGGCTTCGTGCTCGAACCGAGGCACCTCGAGCGAGGAATCCCACAGGGTCGGCTCGTGGGCACGTAGTTTCCTGGCATCCGCCGAGTAGTCGTGCCTCCGCAGCCACTCGTGGTTGAACGTCGACACGTGCCCGTCGGACCAGCCGACCTCGATCCCACCCTCCACCGGTGCGGCGCTCACGATGGACAGTTCGTCCGGGATCTCGGCGGTGAACAGCCGCCGTTCGGCCGTCTGCGTGACCCGGCAATCGTCACACCAGCAATTGTCGCGCAGCCAGACGGTGTGGAAGCGCGACGTCCGGTCGCCGAGATCGACTGCGACGACTCCTCTATCGACGGTGACCATGTGCCCTCCGGTGAACGACCTGAAGTCTCGAGGATTCTAGGGAGTCTCGATCTGCGAGCTGAATGGTCGTTCAAGGCTATCCGGTCGGCCGGTCGGCTCACCAACTCGGAAGGGAGCCGCCCATGTGCCCTCCGGTAGACGGCCTGAATGGTCGTTCAAGGGTATCCGGTCGGCTCCACCTGGCGGGGATGCGGCCCTCGAGGTGGGCGCGGTCGCGCCGTGAGCTCAGTCCGGCGTCCGCTCCCACACGTCGAGCCACGAGCTCGGCAGGGAGCCGCCCTCGTCGACGGCGGCTCCCAGCGCGCCGTTGACCGTCCGGCGGATGCCGCGGGCCACCCGCTTCACCCATGAGACGACGGTGACGATACCGGCCACGAACAGGCCGAGGAACACGAGACCGCCGAAGGCGGAGCCGAACAACGACGCGATCAAGAATGCGCCGACGATCCATCTCCACGCTTTCAAGCGCGCCGGCCGGGTGTCGACGTCGACGCCCACCAGGTGGCGATCAGGTCGGTTCTGGGTGACCGACCACACCTCGATCGGCCCTCCCGAGCCACCACCCACCCACGCCACTCGCCGGCCGGCGGGGTGCGGCGCTCTCTCCGACCGGAGCTGGCTCCTGATGCGCTCGACCACCTCGTCGAGGCTGCCCGACGCGATCACGCCGCCCCGGATGACGCCGGGCATCGTGGCCCACTCGACGGCCGTCGCATTGTGGTCCTTGTCGGTGTCGAGCTCCTCGAGGATCGCCTTCTTGAGAGAGTCCTCGGTGATCCCCACCTCGGCAGCGACGTCTCGCAGCGTGTCGTAATCCATGGTGTCGGCCGCTGCTTCGGCGGCGGCGCGTGCTTCGCTGTCGAACTCGATCGCCCGGCCGAGCACCCGGTTGGCGAGCGGAAGGGTGAGCGCGTCGAGGCGCTCGGCCAGCTCATCGGTCGCCACCTGTTCGCGCTCTCGTTTGGTGGGCACCTGACGATCCACCGCGACATTCTGCCAGCGGCAGGCCGGGTGTATCTGCCTCCCGTCTACCAACTCACGTTCTCTCGTGAGCGGAAGGAGCGGCATGTCCAGCCTCGTGGTCTCGGTTGCCCTGCTGCTTTGCCTCGCCGGGCTCGACCTCGTCGCCAGCGTGCTCGCCAAGGAATGGTCGACCGGGAGACCGGCCGTCTGGTTCTGGGCCGGCGCCATCGTCCATCTCGCCCTCTTCGCCGTGTACGCCAGGACGCTGACGCTCATGCAGCTCACCGTCGTGACCTTCGGCTGGATCGTGCTCCTCCAGATCGGGGTGGTCCTCGTCGACCGGGCCCGGTACGGGACCTCGCTCGGGGCCGGGCAGCTCACTGCGCTGGTCGCCATGCTCGCCCTGCAGATGTACGTCATGACCGCCGGCCCGTCCCCGACCTGATCCGTCGCCTCCGGCGACGCATCGCCTCTGGCGACGCATCGCCTCCTGCAGCGCCGGATCGGACGCGACGATCGGTACTACGCTCGCCGTCCGGTGCCATGGCGGCCGGCACCTCCCACTTGGACGGCATGCGCACCAGGCCGGTCGGAGAGAGGTCAACGTGACGAGGAAGCTGTTCATCGACGGGGGCTGGGTGGACCCGGCCGAAGGCGAGACGTTCGAGACGCTCGACCCGGCCACCGGCAACGTGATCACGACCGTGGCGGCGGCGACGTCGCCAGATGTCGATCGGGCCGTAGCGGCAGCCAGACGCTCCTTCGACGACGGCCCTTGGGGTCCCGAGTCGGCGCCGCGCCGGCGCGCCTCCATCCTGCTGCGGGCGGCCGAGCTCATCCGAGAGCGCCAGGAGGAGTTGGCAACGATCGAGGTGGCGGACTGCGGCAAACCGATCGGCGACGCACGAGAGGACGTGGCAGAAGCGGCCTACATGTTCGAGTACTACGCCGGGTGGGCAACCAAGGTCATGGGCTCGATTCCACCGATCGGACCCGAGGCGGTCAGCCTGGTCGTGAAGGAACCGGTCGGCGTCGCCGGGCTCATCACGCCGTGGAACTACCCCATCCTCATGGCGTCCCAGAAGGTCGCCCCGGCGCTGGCGGCAGGATGCAGCGTCATCCTCAAGCCGGCGGAGCAGACGCCGCTGACCGCCCTCGAGCTGGCGACGATCCTCGCCGAGGCGGGACTGCCTCCGGGGGTCCTCAACGTGCTGACCGGCTTCGGAGAGACGGCGGGTGACGCCCTCGTGCGCCATCCCATGGTCGACAAGATCTCGTTCACGGGCTCCGTCGAGGTCGGCAAGCTCATCACGAAGAACGCCGCCGACACGCTGAAGCGGGTGACCCTCGAGCTCGGCGGCAAGTCGCCGAACATCGTGTTCGCCGACGCCGACTTCGACGCGGCGATCTCGGGAACATGTGCCGGGATCTTCGGGAACCAGGGCGAGGTCTGCTCGGCGGGAAGCCGGGTCCTCGTCGACGCCACCCTCTACGAGGAGGCCCTGGCCGCCTTCACCAGGGAGGCGCACTCCATCAAGCTCGGGAGCGGCATGGACCCCGACTCGACCATGGGCCCGCTGATCACCGCCGAGCATCGCGACAAGGTCGTCTCGTACATCGGGTCCGGCAAGGAGTCGGGCGCCCGGCTGGCGTACGAGGGCTCCCTGCCCGTCGACGACGGCCTGGCGGGAGGTTTCTTCGTCCCTCCGACGATCTTCGCCGACGTCGACAACGACATGGAGGTCGCCCGTGACGAGATCTTCGGCCCGGTGATGGCGGTGATCCCGTTCCGAGACGAGGACGAGGCCGTCCGGATCGCCAACGACACCCGCTATGGCCTGGCGGCGGCCGTGTGGACCTCCGACATCAAGCGCGCCCTGCGCATCGGTAGGGCCCTTGCCGCGGGCGTCGTCTGGGTGAACGACTCACAGCCGGCGCCGACGGAGTCGATGTGGGGCGGCTACAAGCAGTCGGGGGTCGGCCGGGAGCTCGGGCCCTGGGGCATCGAGGCGTACCTCGAAGAGAAGCAGATCTACATCAAGCTCTAGGAGAGCACTCATGGCACTCGACCTGTCCCCGGCGGATCGCGAGGTCCAGGCGCGGGCCCGCTCCTTCGTCGACGACGAGTTGATCCCCTGGGAGGTGCACGCCGAGCTCCACGATGGCGAGGTGCCGCCCGAGGTCGGCGAGCGGCACCGTTCGGAGGCCGCCCGTCTCGGATTCAGGGCGATCAACATGCCGGTCGACCTCGGCGGGGGCGGCTACACCGTCCTGCAGCAAGCGCTCATCCAGGAGCAGACCGGCCGTGTCACGAACGGTCTCGGGTGGGTGGTGTCGACCCCGGCAGGCTGGCTTCCGAGGATCGCCACCGACTACCAGATGGCGAGCTACGTGCTGCCCACCATCACGGGTGAGAAGCACGAGTGCTACGCCATCACCGAGGAGGGAGCGGGCTCGGACGTCGACGCCATCGAGGCGACCGCGGTCCATGATGGCGACGAGTACGTGCTCAACGGCGTCAAGTGGCATGTCACATCCGCCAACTTCGCCGACTACGTGTTCTTCCAAGCGAAGCTCGGCGACGGTCCCAACGCCGGGCGCCACGCCATGTTCATCGTCGACATGGACACCCGAGGCGTGCGCTGCGTGCGGGTGCCGGCCTACACCCACACCTATGCCCACCACCATTGGGAGATGGCCTTCGAGGACGTGCGGGTCCCGGCCGCTCACCTCGTGGGCGAAGAGGGCGACGGTATGGCGTTCACCCACGAGTGGTTCCGTTACGAGCGGGTCATGATCGCCGCCCGCTGTTGCGGGGCGGCCGAGCGGCTCATCACGGAGGCCATGGCCTTCGCCGAGGATCGCAAGGCCTTCGGGTCGCCGATCGCCGACTACCAAGGCGTCCAGTTCATGCTGGCCGACAGTCTCACGGAGCTGCTGGCGGCCCGGCTGATGACATACGAGACGGCCCGGGCCATCGACGGCGGCGCCGAGGTGAAGCTGGTCCACGCCATGTGCTCGATGGCGAAGCTGTACGCCTCCGAGATGGCGAACCGGGTGGCAGACAGGGCCGTCCAGATCTTCGGAGGTCGGGGCTACATGCGGGAGAACGTCGCCGAGCGCTTCTTCAGGGAGCTGCGGGTCGACCGAATCTGGGAAGGCACCTCGGAGGTCCAACGCGTGATCATCGCCGACCAGCTCCGCAAGCGGGGCGTCGACGCTCTGATCGGGTGAGCCGCCGGCCGGTCAGGCCTTGACCCGCTGCGGGGGCACCACCGGCGGGCTCACTCCCCTGCCCAGGTACGCCTCGGCGACCATGCGCTGGAACTGGTAGAGCGTCGTCTCCCACACGCTCAGGGGGCCCGGCCGGTAACCGCCGCTGCGAATGCCGCGCTGCACACCCTCGCACGCCGCCCAGTCCTCCCGATTCGTGACGTCCCAGAAGTCGACCGCGTACGCCGGCGAGAACCCGTCCGACGACACTGCCTCGGGATCGAACAGCCAATCGCATCGGATGTGGGTCCGGTCGGGGGCGAGCGGCGTGAGCACGTGGGTCATGACGTAGTCGGCGTGGGCGCTGATGAGGATGTTCGGCCACAAGGCGATGTACAAGACCTCACGTGCCAGCTCGTCGTCGACGCCGCCGAGCCGCACGCCCCCGGACGTGCCGTCGAACGACATCGTCTCGACGCCGTCCATGAGGTCGAGCGTGCCCCCCGACCACAGCCCAGTCGTTCGCAGGTCGTGGCCGCTATCGGGCGGCGACACCTTGCAGAGCGCCGGGTGGATCGTCGAGCAGTGGTAGCACTCTTGGTAGTTCTCGACGATGAGCTTCCAGTTCGCCTCGGCCACATAGTCGTGCGACGCCGCCCGCGTCAGCCGCTCCGGCTCGTAGGGCGCCACCACATCATCGAGATTTCCGACGTGGTCGGCGAGCGCCGGGCCGTGCTCCGAGTAGTCGACGAAGAGCCAGCCGCGCCACACCCCGGAACGCACCTCGACGAGCGGCCAGTCCGTGGCGTCGAAGTCCGGCGCCTGGGTGAACGTCGGGGCGGTGCGCAACGTGCCGTCGAGGCGATATGCCCACGAGTGATACGGGCAGCGAATCTGCCTGGCGTCGATGGCCGCTCCCTCGGGGAGGAGCTCGTGCCCCCGATGCCGGCACACGTTGCGAAAGCCGCGCACCTCACCGCCGGCGTCCCGTGAGACGAGCAGCGACCCCGACAGCGTCGGCAGGGCCACGATCTGGCCGGGCTCGAGCAGGTCGTCGACGCGCCCCACGCACAACCAGCTGCCGAAGAGGTGCTCGACCTCCCAATCGAAGACGGCCTGGTCGGCGTACGCACCGGCCGGGAGCGTCCTGCTCGTGCCGAAATCGGCGATGACGCGCTCGAGATCGCCGGCAGCGAGTGGGGCGACGGGCGCGCTCATGGATCTCAGTATAAACTGAACAGCGGTTCAATGGAGGGCTGATGCAGACCACGACCGCCGCCCGAGACATCGCGGCAGCAGAGCGGATCATCGCCGACGAGCGAGACCGGTTCCGGGATCGCATGACGACGTCTGGGCGCCTGGCAGAGACCGCCAAGGCCCACCTCGCCGGCGGGGTGACGTCGAGCTGGCAGATCTCACGCCCTCACCCGATCTGGATCGAGCGAGGGAAGGGCTCGCACGTCTGGGACGTCGACGGCAACGAGTTCGTCGACCTCCACGGCGGCTACGGCGTGATGCTCGTCGGTCACGCCCACCCTGCGATCGTCTCGGCCGTTCACGAGCGCGTCGAGCAGGGTACGCATTTCGCCCAGCCGGCTCCGGACGCCGTGGTCGTCGCCGAGAGGCTGGCCGACCGCTACGGGCTCCCGCAGTGGCGGTTCGGGAACAGCGGCACGGAGGCGACCATGGACGCCGTGCACCTGATGCGGGCCGTCACCGGGCGGGACGTCATCCTGAAGTTCGAAGGCGCCTACCACGGCCACCACGACTCGGTTCAGGTGTCGTCGTGGAACGAGGACGAGGACGAGCTCGGGCCGTCGCGCCGACCCCGCAGCGCCGCAGCATCGGCGGGCATCCCTGAGGCGATCGTCGAGCTCACGCTGGTGGCCCCCTTCAACGACCTCGAGGCCGTCGAGGCGATCTTCGCGGCGCGCCGCGAGGAGATCGCCGGGGTGATCATCGAACCCGTGCTGATGAATTGCGGCATCGTCCTCCCGGAGCCGGGCTTCCTCGAAGGTCTGCGGACGGTCACGGAGCGCTACGGCTCCCTTCTCGCATACGACGAGGTGAAGACGGGCCTCACGCTCGGTCCGGGGGGCGCCACCCGCCGCTTCGGCGTGACTCCCGACATCGTGTGCCTCGCCAAGGCGCTCGGCGGCGGCCTGCCGATCGCGGCCATCGGCGGGACGGCCGAGGTGATGGGGGCCATCAGCAGCGGCCTCTACGAGCAGGTCGGTACCTTCAACGGCAACCCGCTCTGCATGGCCGCCGCCAAGGCGGTGCTCACCGAGATCATGGTCCCCGAGACGTACGCCCGGCTCTTCGAGATCGAGGACCGCATGCGGAATGGTGCCCAGAGGATCGTCGACGAGTTCGAGCTACCGGCGTACGTCGTCACGATCGGTGCCAAGGGTTGCATCACGTACTCGACGGAACGTGTCACCAACTACCGGCAGTTCCTCACGATCGACGAGCGATTCGCCTATGCCGCCTGGCTCATGCAGCTCAACCGCGGCGTCTTCCTGCCGCCGTGGACCAAGGGCGAGCAATGGCTCACTTCGATCCAGCACACCGACGAGGACATCGACCTCTACCTGGAGACCCTCGAGGCTTTCGGGCGGGCATTCCGCCGCTGAGCAGGCAGGATCGGCCGGCGATAACATCGTCACATCGCCAACGGCAAGAGCAAACGAGAAGCCCTCCGCATCCTGAATCGACGCCTCACCGACGTCGCCTACCGCACCATGATCAACGACACGCACACCGCTCGAGCAGCCCAATCCGGGGCCGCTTGACATAGGAGACAACGGATGAGCGGCGGAGCAGTACAGCTCGTCTCGCTGGAGAAGCGCTACAGCGACGTGATCGCCGTCGACCGCATCGACCTGGTCATCGAGCCCGGTGAGTTCTTCTCGCTCCTCGGCCCATCTGGGTGCGGCAAGACGACCACACTCCGGCTCATCGCAGGCTTCGAACGGCCGACGTCCGGTGAGGTGCGGATCGACGGGATCGACATGTCGCACACCCCGCCCCACGACCGCCCGGTCAACACCGTCTTCCAGAGTTACGCCCTGTTCCCTCATCTGAAGGTGGCCGACAACGTCGGTTTTGGTCTCCGCTACCTCGGAGTCACGAAGGGCGAGGCGAGGGAGAGGATCGGCCGCGCCCTCGACCTCGTGCAGCTCTCCGGTCTCGAGGAGCGCAAGCCGAACCAACTCTCGGGCGGCCAGCAGCAGCGCGTCGCGCTGGCGAGGTCACTCGTCCTCAACCCGTCCGTCCTCCTCCTCGACGAGCCGCTCGGAGCCCTGGACGCCAAGCTGCGCAAGGCGCTCCAGGTCGAGCTGAAGGCGTTGCAGGAACGGGTGGGGATCACGTTCGTCTACGTCACCCACGATCAAGAAGAGGCGCTCACCATGTCCGACCGCATGGCAGTGATGTCGCACGGCCACATCGAGCAGGTCGGCCCGCCCGCAGACGTCTACGAGCACCCGAGCACGGCATACATCGCCGACTTCCTCGGCGCCTCGAACCTGATGCCTGCGCTGGCGGCCGGCCGCACGGCCGAGGGGGGCTGCGCCGTGACGCTCGCCGGCCACTCCCTGGTCGCAGGGGAAGGCGACCTCGACGCCTCGGGCGAGGTGGAGGTGTGCATCCGGCCTGAGCGCGTGCTCATCGAGCGTGGAGGATCGAGCGCCCCGAACGCCCTGCCGGGCACGATCGAGCGCGTCGTGTACGTCGGGCCGGCTCTCCAGGTCTTCGTCGACCTGGGCGATGCGGGAACGATCCAGGTGTCCACCCCGAACGCCGGGAGCGGTGTCTGGTTCGCCCCGGGCGACGCCGTCACGGTGCGGCTCCCGAAGGAAGCCCTGCGGGTGCTGGCAGCCGAGCACGCCGACCTCTCCGAGGTCGTGGAGATCCTCTGACCGAACGTCAGATGTCGAATCGGGAGAGCGCCTCGAGGGCGGTCCCTCCCTTGGTGTCGCCTCGCCTCGTGAGCCGCAACGCCAGCCAAGCGGCCACGACGGCCATCATCGTCGTGAACAGCAGGAGCGACGCCAGGGCGTTCAGGGAGGGAGGAGGCGCCAGCCGGGCCCCCGAATAGAGCCGAACCGGGATCGTCACCGAGGCGGCGTCCCTCACGAGGAATTGGCTGATCACGAAGTCGTCGATCGAGAGGGCGAACACCATGGCGTACGAGGCGAATATCGCGGGCGCCAGCATCGGCAGGAGCACGCGCCGCATCGCCTCCCATTGCGAGGCGCCGAGGTCCATGGCCGCCTCTTCATAGTCTCGCCCGATGGCGAACAACCTCCCGCGTACGATGATCACGACGAACGAGATCGAGAACGTCACGTGCCCGAGGAACTGCGCCCACGTTCCGAACGGGACGAAGTCGTAGAGGTTGGAGAAGACGAGGAAAAGGGCCACCCCCATCACGATCTCCGGCGTCACCAACGGGAACAGCATCAGGAACCCTGCCGGTCTGGCTCCTCGCCCCCGCCAGCGAGCCAAGCCGATGGCGAGGGCGACTCCGATGGGGGTGGCGACGAGCATCGTCAAGGACGCCAGCCGCAGACTCTGGATGAGGGCGAGCCGAAGCGAGTCGTCCTTGAACACGGAGCCGTTCTCGTAGAAGTACCAGCGCAGCGAGAACCCCTGCCAAGCACTGCGTGACCGGCCGTCGTTGAACGAGAACTGCACGGCGATGAGCACCGGGATGATCGACCACAGGATGTAGAAGATGGTGATCATCCACAACATCCTCGGCTGGTCCCATGGGTTCCGGAACCAGCCGCGAATCCGGGCTGCCGGGCTCCGGGTGGTCACTCGCGCGCCTCCTCGGTGACCCTGGCGATGTTGAACAGGTAATAGAGCATGAGCACTGCGACGAACGACATGAGCACGATCGTGAGCGCCGCTCCCCTGCCACCCGCCGAGGTGGTCTGGTTGATGAACTGATCGATGTCGTTGCCGATCAGCCTGGTGCGAGGCGAGCCGGACAACAGCGTCGGCGTGTAGTAGTCGCCGAACATCGGGAGCATGATGATCACGAGGCCCGCCAGCATCCCCTGCTTCGACAGCGGCAGCGTGATCCGCTTGAACGCCTGCCACGGCCCCGCCCCCAGGTCGCGAGCGGCCTCGAGCACCCGTTGGTCGATCCGGTCGAGGGCGGCGTAGACCGGCAGGATGAAGAACGGGATGTAGCCGTACACCAGACCGAGGATGACGGTCTCGTGGCGCCCGGACAGCCAGTCGACGGGGCCCACCTGAAATATCCCGAAGAAGTCGTTCACATAGCCGTCCGGGCTCAGCAGGTTCACCCACGCCAGCATCCGCATCAGATAGTTGATCCAGAACGGCGCCAGGATCAGCAGCAGGACGACGCCTCGCCAGCGGCCCGCCCTCCGGGCCACGAAGTAGGCGACGGGATAGCCGATGAGCATGCACATCGCCGAGGCGGCTGCGACGTAGACGATCGTCCGGGCCGCCGTCTTGCCGAGTTGGCCGCCAAAGAGGTCTCCGAGGACATCCCCGAAGACGCTCAGGTCCCACTGGAGCGGGTTCCACTCAGGTCTCGGTTGCAGGAAGATCGGATCGAGCTTCCCCATCGCCACGGCCAGGATGGCGTAGAACGGGACCAGGAAGAGCAGCGCCAGCCAGATGAGCCCGGGGGCTGCGAACGCAGGCCAGACCCACCGCTTGATGCCGACAGCCTCGCTCTCCGATCCCTGGATGTTCGAGGCCATCTGGCGAGATCCTCAGCGTCTCTCAGCCGCCGGACTTCACCGTCGACCAGGCGTCCAGCCAGGTCGCCTCGGTGCCTGGATCGAGCTGCACCGGCACGTATCCCCTCGGATTGGAGAAGTCCTCCTGGCGCACGATCGCCGTCGAGATGTACTCGGCGACCCACTCGTCTGCGACCAGGGTGTCCGGATCGATGCCGAGCTGGGGGGGCTGGTACCCGAGCCAGCCGAAGTTCTCGAGGGCGTTCGCCTCGTCCAGCATCCAGTCGAGGAACTGGTGAGCGAGCACGGGGTTCTCGGCCCCCTTCAGCACGGTCATCGTGTCGTTGCTGATGGCGGCGTGGGCCTCCGAGTTCTCCGCCTTGGCGGGCCACAGGTAGCGGATCACGCTGACGTCGGCGTCCTCGGGGAAGTAGTACTGGGCGTTCACCAGGTCGCCGGACCAGGCGTGGTGCACCGCGAAGCGTCCCTCGGGGATGCCCACGTAGGCGCCGTCGATCGTGTAGCGGATGTTCACGAGATCGACGAGCTCGGTGAGCGCCTCGGCCGCAGCCTCGACGTCGCCCGCCGAGGCCGACCGCGGGTCGGCGACGCCGTTGCGGAACATGGCGGCCGCCAGCGTCTCCTTGAAATCGTCGTACATGCCGATCACGCCGTTGTACTTCGGGTTCCAGAACACGTCCCAGGGGTTCTCGAGTCCCAGGATGTCCTCGTCGTCGGCCATGTCGACCCGCCAGCCGATCCCCGTCTGGTACAACACGTACGGAACCGTGTACTGCGAGCCCTGGTCGTAGAACGGGTCCTGCAGCACGGGCCAGACGTTGGCGAGGTTGGGAATGTAGTCCATGTTGAGCGGCTGGATGAGCTCGCCGGCAACGGACTTCGACACGATCTCGGCCGTCGGGAACCACACGTCGAAGTTCACCTCGGCGCTCTGGAGCTTCTGCAGTGCCTCCTCCTCGTTGAAGAAGGTCGTCACCTCGATGTCGACGCCGAGCGCCTCCTCGGCGAGCGGGAGGACGTCCGGGTTGATGTAGTCCGCCCAGTTGTAGACCCTGAGCGGGCCCGACTCCGCTTGGAGGCCGGACGCGATCATCGGGTTGCTGTCCACGATGGGCTGGGTGACGGGGTTGCCCGGCGTGCCGATGAGTATCTCGACGTCCCCGGCGTCGTCGCCTCCTCCACAGGCTGCCAGCAGTGCGCCGAGCGTCGGGTATGCGAGCCCGATCACCCCAGCCGTCCGCAGGAAGTCACGCCTGGTGTAGAGGCGCCGCCGGGTGCGGGGGTCCCAGTTCTCTCGAGGGTGATAAGCCACGAGCGTCCTCCTCGTACTCCGATTTGCACTGATGTCACTCAGCGAACGTCACTCAACAGATGTCACTGAATCGTGGTTCAGTCGAGCCTAACGAGATTTCTTGCTGGTTTCTCGGGGGCGCAGCGCAACGCCGAGCTGCTCGCCTGCGACGTCGAGGCACATGTCGCGCATGACGGCTCGGGTGACCTCCCCGTCTCCCAGCATCACCTGGATGGCGAGGCCGTCGATCAGCGCCGAGAGGTGCAGCGCAACCCTGTCGGGGTCGGCGGGCCCGAACTCGCCGGTTTCCTGTCCCTGCCTCACGACATCGGCGATCGCCTCCCGCCAGACGCGGTCGAGGCGGCTCCGCTCGTCGGCGAGCTCCGGGTCGAGCCGGGCTCGCGCCCAGAGGTCGAGCCACAACACCCAGTCCCGATCGGTCGGGCTCCCCCCTTCGGCGGCCGGGCCGGGGCAGCTCGCCTCGATCATGACGCGCAGCTTGGCGGGAGCGTCGCTCGCCCCGTCCAGCAGTGCGGTCACCCGGTCGACGAAGCCCTGGTCCTCGTGGCCGAGCGCCTCGGCGAGGAGCCGCTCCTTCGTCGGGAAGTAGTAGATGACGAGGCCGGGGCTGGCTCCCACCCTGGCGGCGACGTCGGCGATGCGGGTGTCGCACAGCCCCCGCTCGGCGATCACGGCGGCGGCCGCCTCGAGGATCTCCTGCCGGCGCCGGTCTGCGGTCTTCGTCCTGGACATGCGCGGAGGTTGGTATCGGGGCGCGCCGCTGTCAACGTCCCGTCGTGCGCCGGCGGTGGCGGCGCGGTAGACTGAACAGCCGTTCAACTTCGACGTGAGGCATGGCGAGACGCTCTTCCCTCTCATCGCTCTTCGAGGCGAGGCGAATCGCCGTCGTGGGCGCCAGCGCCCGCAGGGGCAGCGTCGGCGACGTCGTGTTCCGCCAGCTCGTCGTGTCGCGTGGACGCCACGCGGTGATTCCCGTGAACCCTCGCTACCGGGAGCTGGCGGGCGGGCCGTGCCTTCCTGCGCTCGGTGCGATCGATGGTCCGGTCGACCTCGCCGTGCTCGCCGTGCCGGATGCCGCTCTCGAATCGGAGCTGGCGAGCGCCATCCGGGCAGGTGCGCGATCCGCCGCCATCTTCGGGCCGTGCCGCGGCGTGGCGTCTGACGGCTCGCCCCTCGTCGAGCGCCTCGGAGTGATGGCACGCACTGCCGGTCTGCCGGTTTGCGGCGGCAACGGGATGGGCTTCGTCAACGTCGAGAACGGCCTCACAGTATGTGGGTTCCACCAGCCGGCGGAAGTGGAGAGCGGCCCGGTGACCCTGCTCACGCACTCCGGCTCGTTCTTCTCCGCGGCGCTGCACGCCGCCAGCAGGCTCCGCTACGACCTGGTCGTCTCGACCGGCAACGAGCTGGCGACCACGATGGACGAATACCTCGACTACGCAGTCGATCGGGCATCGACCAAGGTGGTCGGCCTCTTCCTCGAGACGGTGCGCAGGCCGGCGGCGCTCGCCGCCGCCCTCGAACGAGCGGCCTCCAGAGACATTCCGGTCGTTGCTCTCAAGCTCGGGAGAACCGAGCGGGGGCGAGCCGCGGTCGCCACCCACACCGCCGCCATCGCCGGCGATCACGAGGCGTGTTCCGCTTTCCTCGAGAGCCACGGGGTCCACACGACCGACTCACCGGAGGAGCTCGTCGACACGCTCGAGCTCTTCGCCGCGGGACGGCGCGCCGCACCGGGCGGGCTCGGCGCCATCAACGACTCCGGTGGTGAGCGCACCCTCCTCATCGACACGGCGGACGAGCTCGGCGTCCCACTGCCCTCCGTCGCCGCCGACACCGCGGCGCGCCTGGTGGCCGTCCTCGACGAAGGGCTCGAGCCCGAGAACCCCGTCGACGCTTGGGGGACCGGCCGGGGGGCCAACGACGTCTTCGAGTCGAGCTTCCTCGCTCTTGCCGACGATCAGAACGTCGGTGTCCTGGCGTACGTCGTCGACCTCACGCCTGAGGAGGACGAAGCCGCCTCGTACGTGGGAGTCCTGACGCGCACGTCCGAGAAGACGACGAAGCCGGTCACGGTCCTCGCCAGTCTCGCCGCAGCCGTCGACCCGGGCCAAGCAGGCCGCCTGCGCGGCGCCGGCATCCCTGTGCTCGGCTCTCGCACGGGACTCTTGGCGGTGAGGCATCTCCTCGACCATCGTGACCGGCGCCCCGGCCGGGAGCCGTCGACCGTTGCCGCTCCCGCCGCCGCCCGATGGGCGAGCCGACTGGAGCGAGGCGGCGTCCTCGAGGCGACGGAGGGCCTCGAGTTGCTCGCCGACTTCGGGATTCCCGTCGTGGCGACGGTGGCCTGCGCCGGCAGGGACGCCGCCGTCGAGGCTGCCGGGTCGATCGGCTATCCCGTCGTTCTCAAGACGGCGGCGAGCGTGGCGCACAAGTCCGACGTCGGAGGCGTCGTGCTCGGCCTGGCCGACCAAGACGGTGTCGCGGCAGCGTACGATCGCCTCGCAGCCCTCGGTCCCGAGGTCCTCGTGCAAGCGATGGCGCCTGACGGAGTCGAGATCGCGGTGGGCGTGCTCGCCGACCCACAGTTCGGGCCCGTCGTCGTGGTCGCCGCCGGTGGCACCCTCGTCGAAGTGCTCGAGGACAGGTACGCCGCCCTTCCGCCGATCGACGCAGACGCAGCCGAGCGGCTCCTGCGGCGCCTCCGCGTCGCCAGGCTGCTCGACGGTCATCGCAGTCGCCCTGCCGCGGCCGTCGCCGAGGCCGCTTCGGTGATCGCATCCGTTTCCGCGTTGGCCGCCGCCATCGGGGACCGGCTGGCAGGACTCGACATCAACCCGATCATCGTCGGCACGGAGGGCGCAGTCGCCGTCGATGCACTCGTCATCGCCCGCGACGACGCCGGCCCCGATATCGTCAAGTCGTCCGAAGAAGGAGAACGATCGTGATCGCTCGGACCCCGTTCCACGAGCGCGTCGAGGAGCTCAACGAGACGGGCCTGTACAGCCATTGGGCAGGGCACCTGGTCGCCGAGAAGTACCAGATGTCGGAGAAGTTCGAGTACTTCGCGGTGCGCAACGCCGCCGGGCTCTTCGACACGTCTCCGCTGTACAAGTACAGGATCACGGGGCGCGACGCCGAGGCATACCTCTCGGGGGTCCTCGCCAGGGACGTCACGCGGTGTCGACCAGGGAGGGCCCAGTACACGATGTGGTGCGACGACGGCGGCGCCGTCATCGAGGACGGCGTCGTGTTCAGGTACAGCGACACCGAATACCTCCTCACCTCGGCCGAGCCGAATCTCGCCTACTTTCGTGGCCTGGTCGGCTACGAGCAGGTCGAGATCGAAGACGTGTCGGACGAGCACGGCGCCCTCGCCCTCCAGGGGCCCCGCGCCAAGCAGATCCTCGCCTCGCTCGCCCCGGAGATCGAGGGCCTCGGCTACTTCCACGTCATTCCGGCCAAGGTCGGAGACTCCTCCGTCGTCGTCTCGCGCACCGGGTACACCGGAGACCTCGGCTACGAGATCTGGATCCCTCGCCAGGAGGCGCTCGACGTGTGGGACGCCGTCATGGAGGCGGGACGTCCCCACAACCTCATCCCGTTCGGTCAGATCGCTCTCATCGTCAGCCGAATCGAGGCCGGCCTCATCCTCATCGGCGTCGACTACGAGTCGAGCCGGCACGCCTGGACGGCGGCGCAGCGCTCGACACCACTGGAGCTCGGCTACGGGTGGATGTTCCGTGACCTCGAAACGGACGACAGGGCATTCATCGGCCGCCGCGCCATCGCCGGGGAGGCGGGAGAGGGAACGTCCCGCTGGCGGCTGGTGGGCCTGGAGATCGACTGGCGGGCTTGGAACGAGGTCCACTTCGCCGCCGGGCTGATCCCGCCGAAGGATCACACCCCGATCCAGGAGCAGATGATGCTCTACGACGAGCACGACAAGCGGGTCGGATACTCGACGAGCTTCGTCTACTCGCCGATCCTGCAACGCCACATCGCCATCGCCAGGGTGAGGCCCGCCCTGGCGGAGCAGGGCTCCGTCGTTCGCCTCGAGTACACGGTGAACCACGAGTACGAGCTGATCCCGGCGACCGTGACCCGGATGCCCTTCTTCAACCCGGAGAGAAAGACCGCCTGATGCCACAGAAGACCAAATACGACGCCATCGTCATCGGCGGCGGCCACAACGGCCTCGTGAACGCGGCCTACCTGGCAAAAGCCGGGCTCAAGACGTTGATCCTCGAGCGGCGACACCTCGTCGGCGGGGCCGCCATCACGGAGGAGCTGCATCCCGGCTTCAAGTTCACGACGTTCTCCTACGCCCTGAGCCTTCTCCGACCCGACATCATCCACGAGCTGGAGCTGACGAGGTTCGGCTTCATGCCGTTGCTGATGCCGACGACCTTCGCCCCGATGGAGAACGGTGACTACCTCCTCCTCGGACAGGATCACGGAGAGAACCGGCGTGAGATCGCCCGCCACTCCCAGGCCGACGCCGATGCGATGGACGACTTCGAGCACGACGTCTCACAGGTGTGCCAAGCGGTCAAGCCGCTCCTCGACATGGTGCCGCCGAACGTCTTCAGCAAGGAGCCGGAGGAGCTCGCCCGAATGGCCGCTCTCGCCGATCACATGCGGAGCCTCGAGCCGCGGGTGCTCCACAACCTGGTCAGGCTCCTCACGGGGAGCGCATCCGACTTCCTCGACGACTACTTCGAAGCCGACATCCTCAAGGCCTGGATCGCGTCGTCCGGCATCATCGGGACGAAGGTCGGGCCGCGCTCGCAGGGATCCGGGCTCGTGATGCTCTACCACACGATGGGCGAGCACGACTCCGTGTTCGGGGCGTGGGCCTTCCACAAGGGCGGCAACGGCGGCTTCACCCAGGTGCTCGCACGAGCCGCCGAGGCGTTCGGCGTGGAGATCGCCCTCGAGTCTCCCGTAGCGAACATCGTCACGAAGAACGGAAAGGTGACCGGCGTCGCCCTCGAGAACGGGACCGAGCTCACCGCCAAGATCGTCGTCAGCGCCGTCGACCCGAGGCGCACGTTCCTGCAGCTCGCCGATCCCCGCGAGCTCCCGGCGGACCTCGTCGAGAACATCAAGCGCATGAAGTTCCAGGGCACGTCGGCGAAGGTCAACTTCGCGCTCGACGGCCTGCCGAGGTACCCGGCGCTGGGCGACCGAGGCGACCAGTTCCGCGGGTTCGTGAACATCGGTCCGTCCATCGACTACCTCGAGCGGGCGTACGACGACGCCAAGTACGGGCGGTACAGCTCCAAGCCGTACATCGACATGTGCATCCAGTCGACGATCGACCCCGACATGGCCCCCCCGGGCAAGCACGTCATGTCGTGCTTCATCCAGTACGCCCCATACGAGTTGAAGGACGGTGACTGGGACACCGAGAGGGAGCAGTTCGGCGACACGGTGCAGGCCACCCTGGAGTCGTTCTTCCCCGGGTTCGGCGACCTGGTGCTCCACCGTGAGATCGTGACGCCTCTGGACATCGAACGCGTCGTCGGGCTCACCGAAGGCAACATCTTCGCCGGCGAGTTCCTCGCCCCCCAGATGTTCCTCTTCCGGCCCGCCCCGGGCTGGAACCAGTACCGGACGCCGATCGACGGCTACTACCAATGCGGCTCGGGAACGCACCCCGGCGGGTGCGTCATGGGTGCTCCTGGGAAGCTCGCCTCCCAGCAGATCATCGGAGATCTGGCCAAGTAGGACGGCGGGCGGTCGTCCCCGACCCCCCGTAGCCACCCGCCGTGGTCATGCGGCCACGGCAGGCATTCGATCGAGACCGCCGGCGACGACTACAATCAGCCCACCCCCGCCGAGGAATCCCAGATGGTACGTCCCCCAACCATCGCGGCGCTGACGATCGCACCGCCGATCCTGTTCGCGACGGCGGCCGACACCGGCGGTCCGCAGGCGGAGACCCCGATGGCATTGCTCGTCATCGCCGGCCTCCTTCTCATCGCCCTCACCACCGCCGGGTTCGTGGCCCTCGTCAGAGAGCGCAACGATCGGCGGCACCACGGTGACACGAACGTCGAGGACGAGCCTGAGACCGGGGCTGCGGCGTTCGTCGTCGACCTCCGCCCGGTGGTGACGGCACCCGGCATGGACCGTGAGAGACGGCACGACCAGATGCGCCTCTCAGATCCGTGGATCGGATCGGACCGACCGTCGAACGGAGCGGGCAATCGACTCCGCGACCCATGGCAGCCGTCGGGCGGTCCGACTGCTGCACCGAGCGAGCTGTGCGCCATCGACGGCATCGGGGCCGCCATGGCGAAGCGACTCAACGCCCTCGGCGTCGCCCGGTTGGCCGACCTGGCGTCACTCGACGAACACGCCACAGCCGAGCTGAAGTCAAGGCTCGGACGCTTCGGCCACATGCTCGACCGATACGACTGGGTGGGACAGGCGCGCCGACTGCACTCATCGAGCGGAGTCTGAGCCGGCGCCGTTGGCAGGTCCCTCGACGCCTCCCGATATTACGAGGTCGCGCAACACCACCCCGTCCCCTGCGATGGTCACCACATTGCCGATCCCGGCGCCCGCTATCCCCGCATTGGCGTCTCCGCCGACGAGCGGTAGAAACGGCCGGTTGGCATCAATTGCCACGAAACGCCGACCCATCCGGCCACGGGTAGGCTGCCGCGATGCCTGGATCCGGCGCCTTGCCATGAACGAGGCGGTCATCGTCTCGACGGCCCGCACCGCGATCGGCAGGGCCTACCGAGGCGCCTTCAACGACACGGAGGCACCTTCCCTCGCCGCGGCCGCCATCGAAGCCGCCGTCGCTCGCTCCGGCGTCGAGCCTGCCCTCGTCGAGGACGTGATCCTCGGCTGCGCGATGCAGCAGGGCACCCAAGGGATCAACGTGGCCAGGGTGGCGGCAATCAGGGCCGGCCTACCGACCTCCGTGTCGGGGATGACCATCGACAGGCAGTGCTCGTCCGGTTTGATGGCGGTCTCCGCCGCCTCCAAGCAGGTCGAGGTCGACGGAGCGTCCGTGGTCGTCGCCGGCGGGGTCGAATCGATCAGCCTCGTGCAGAACGAGCACATGAACCTCTACCGCGCCGCCGACCCGGCGGTCCTCGACATCGAGCCGAACATGTACATGCCGATGATCGACACGGCGGAGGTCGTGGCAGTTCGGTACGGCATCGACAGGGAACGCTGCGACGAGTACGCCCTGTCGTCGCAGCAGCGCACCGCCGCGGCCCAAGCCGGCGCCCGGTTCGCCGACGAGATCGTGCCGGTGGCGACGAGGCGGGCCGTGGTCGACCGCGAGACGGGAGCCGTCGAGCACGAAAAGACGACGATCGACAGGGACGAAGGCGCCCGACCAGGAACGACGCTGGAGGGACTCGCCGGCCTGGCCGCCGTGCGAGGAGACGGAGGGAACGTCACCGCCGGCAACGCCAGCCAGCTCTCGGATGGCGCGGCGGCCCTGGTCGTGATGGATGCCCGGCATGCGGAGCGATCGGGTATCGAACCGCTCGGCGCCCTTCGGCGAGTCGCCGTCGCCGGCGTCGACCCCGACGAGATGGGGATCGGACCGGTTCACGCCGTTCCGAAGCTCCTCGATCGCTCCGGGCTGACGATCGACGACATCGAGTTGTGGGAGCTCAACGAGGCATTCGCCGTGCAGACCGTCTACTGCCGAGACGTGCTCGGGATCGACCAGGGCATCTTCAACGTCGACGGCGGAGCGATCTCGATCGGCCATCCGTACGGCATGAGCGGAGCCAGGATGGTCGGTCACGTACTGCTCGAAGGACGCCGCCGCGGCATCCGGTACGGCGTGGTGACCATGTGCGTGGGCGGAGGTATGGGCGCCGCCGGGCTCGTCGAGGTCTTCTGAGACAAGTGACCCCGCTCGCCTTCGTCAATGGGCCGATCTTCGTCGAAGGAGGCCGTCGCACCGGGCTTGCCGTGGGGGCGAGAGGCGGCCGCATCGTCACCATTGGTCCCCCGGCCGACGTGCTCGCCGATGTCGGCGCCGGCGCCGACATCGTGGATCTCGAAGGTCGCATGCTGCTTCCTGGATTTCAGGACGCACACGTCCATCCAGGCAGCAGCGGCCTCGACAGCATGCGGTGCAGCCTCGACGAGTGCGAGAGCGCCGAGGAGGTCGCCGCCGCGATCGCGGGCTACGCCGCCACGCGGCCACCCGGGGATTGGATCAGAGGCGCCGGATGGACGTACACCCACTACCGGCGCGGTTGTCCGAGCGCGCAAGAGCTCGACAGCATCGTCGGTGACAGGCCGGCGTTCCTCGAAGTGCGGGACGGCCACAGCGCATGGGCCAGCTCGGAGGCGCTCCGACTGGCCGGTATCGGCGTGAACACGCCCGATCCCAGAGGCGGCAGGATCGAGCGCCTCGCGGACGGACGGCCTCAGGGGACCCTCCACGAGGCGGCGATGCACCTCGTCCGAGCGGTCATACCCGAGGACACGCCGGACGAGCGGGAGGCGGGCATCCTCGAGGGACAGCGATACCTCCTCTCGCTCGGCGTGACCGCATGGCAGGACGCCTCCGTCGAGCCGGGTTTCCACGACGCCTACCTGGCGCTGGCAGGACGCGGCGAGTTGCACGCCCAGGTGCGGGGAGCCCTGCGGTGGGATCCGGATGGCGGCGTCGAACAGACTGAGGCGCTCGTGGAGCGCCGCTCGCAGGGGTTGGGCAACTACCACCCCGAGGCCGTCAAGCTCATGCTCGACGGCGTCATCGAGAACTACACCGCCTCCATGCTCGAGCCGTACATCGACGAATCGGGACGACGGACGGCGGCAGCGGGGCTCGACTTCATCGATCCTGCGGCACTCGCAGACCACGTCCGGTCCCTCGACGCGCTCGGCTTCCAGTGCCACTTCCACGCCATAGGCGACGGGGCCGTGCGCAGCGCTCTCGATGCCACCGCCGCAGCCCGACTTGCGAACGGCGACCGCGACCTGCGCCACACTGCCGCCCACATCCAGGTCGTCGATCCATCGGACATCCCCCGGTTCGCCGCGGTGGGACTCATCCCGAACGCACAACCGCTGTGGGCGTGCATGGAAGAGGCGATGACGGTGCTCACGATCCCTCACATCGGGGAAGGGCGCGGGCGCCACCAATACCCCTTCGGGTCGCTCCACCGCTCCGGCGCCCGCCTGGCGATGGGTAGCGACTGGGGAGTCACGACGGCAAACGTCATGAAGCAGGTCCACGTCGCCGTGCACCGCAGCCTCCCGGGAGGCGATCCTTTGCTCACCGAGGAGTCGATCGACCTGTCGACTGCGATGACGGCGTTCACCGCCGGCTCGGCGTACGTGAACCACCTCGACGCCGATCGCGGGACGCTCGCCGTCGGGAAGGTCGCCGATCTCGTGGTCCTCGACCACGACCCCTTCGAGCAGCCCGGGACATGGGACGTCGCCGTCGATCTCACCCTCGTCGGAGGCGTCGTGCGCTACGAGCGGGGCCGGTGACTCGCCTGGGCGCCGCGACCGGCGGTGCACGACCGTGCAGTGACCGCATTCGAGACGTCGCCGGCAGTTGTCGATAATGTGACCGCATGAAGATCGCCCTCATCGTCATCGCCATCGTGGCGGCGCTGCTCGTCATCGGCGGCATCGTCATCTACAACCGACTCGTGCGCCTCCGCAACAGAGTCGACAACTCGTGGGCCCAGGTCGACGTGCAGCTGAAGCGGCGTTACGACCTCGTCCCGAACCTGGTCGAGACGGTCAAGGGATACGCCGGCCACGAACGAGAGACATTCGAGGCGGTGGTGAACGCCAGGAACGCGGCGCAAGCGGCTGCCACCGTCCAGGAGCAGGCGCAGGCGGAGAACATGCTGACCGCGGCGCTGCGCCAGCTCTTCGCCCTGGCCGAGGCGTACCCGGAGCTGCGCGCCAACACGAACTTCCAGCAACTCCAGGCGGAGCTCGCCGACACCGAGAACCGGATCGCCGTGTCCCGCCAGATCTACAACGACTCGACGCTCACGTACAACAACACGGTGCAGACGGTCCCGTCGAACATCGTCGCCGGGATGACGGGATTCGCCACGAGACCCTACTTCGAGGTCGAGGAAGACGCCCGCAGCGCACCGAGGGTCGAGTTCTGAGGCGACTCGCCGCACTGCTCTTCACGGCGGCGTTCGTCGTCGCGGCGACGCCTGTGGCCGCCGTCGCTCAGGGCTCGTACCACATCTCGGACGCTTCGATCGACATCACCCTCCGGGAGGACGGGAGCCTCCACGTCACCGAGGTGCTCACGTTCTCCTTCAGCGGAACCTTTCAGGGGGCATATCGGGACATCCCGATCCGGTCCGGCGAGACCGTGACGAATCTCGTCGTGTCCGAGGCCGGGAGCGAGTACGCGCCGGGCGGCAGCACCGAGCTCGGCTCGAGCGACGCCGCCGGCAGGTATGGCGTCCAGGACCTCGGCTCCGAAGTGCGGGTCGTATGGCACTACAGGGCGGATAGCGAGTCGCGCGCCTTCACCATCGACTACGACTTCGAGGGACTCGCCATCGCGTACGACGACGTGGTGGACGTCAACTACCAGGTGTGGGGAGACCACTGGTCCGTCAGCCTCTCCCACATCGAAGCCAGGCTCCGCTACCCGGGCGAAGCCCAACCGGGGGAAGTGCTCATCTGGGGGCATCCGGGAGGCATCGACGGCACCGTGTCGCTCGGCGCAGACGACGTGACGCCGTCCCTCGAGGCTTCATTCGTGTCGGATCATCAGTTCGTCGAGCTGCGCGTGTTGCTCCCACGATCGGTGCTGACGTCGACGACCGGAGCGACCGTGCGTGACGGAGAAGGCGCCCCCATCATCCTCGAGGAGGAAGCCGCCCTCGTCGCCCAGGAGGAGCGAGGGCGCCGCAGCATCGCCGGCGTCCTCATCGGCTTGGCGGCGCTGTTCGCCCTCATCCCCCTGGCGCTGCTCTGGGGCTACGTGCGGTACGGCAGGGAGCCTCGGGTCGACTACGACAGGGAGTACGAGCAGAGCCCTCCGACCGACGACTCGCCCGCCGTCGTCGCAGGTCTCTCCGGCCAAGGCGAGACCGACGAACGGGGCTTCACCGCAACCATGTTCGACTTGATACGCAGGGACGTCCTCACGGCGGTTCCGGTCACCGTCGAGAAGAAGACCTGGCTCGGCCTGCGGACAGAGTCGATCTCGGACCTCGAGATCTCACTCGTCGAAGGTGCCCACGACCTGGCGCCCCACGAATCGGCTGTCATGCGAGTGATGCGCCGCGTCCTCGATGAAGGGCCGGTGGCGTTGACCGAGTTCCGGCATTCCTTGCGCGAGACGCCGTCGAGCAGCGCCGCCGACTTCAAGAGCTTCACGCAGTCCGTGAGGAACGACCTCGTCTCCCGGGAGCTGATCGACCGCTCCGGGGTGACATACCCGATGAAGATGGTGATCGGCGCCGCTGTCATCGCCGTCTTCGGCTGGCTGGTGGTCGTCCCCATCATCGGCGGAGCCCTCTCGCCTCTCTCGGAAGGGGCGCTCAAGGTCGGCCTCGTCGCCTTCGTGGTCGTGACCGGGCTGGTGGCAGCCATCTCGAGGGCCATGACGAAGGTCTGGGTGCGACGCTCCAGGCACGGTGCCCTGGTGAACGCCCGCTGGCAGGCCTTCAGGGACTACCTGCGCGACTTCAGCCGACTCGAGGAAGCGCCTGCTCTGTCGCTCGGGCTGTGGGAGGAGTATCTGGTCTACGGCATCGCCGTCGGAGTGGCCGAGGACGTGCTCGAAGCCGCCCGATTGCTCGCCCCTCCCGAGCTCGAGACGAGCTCGAACGTCTACTGGTACGGGAATCAGGGATACAGCGGCGGGCATTCGTTCGACGCCTTCACGGGCATCGAGTCCTCGCTCCGCGGCGCCTTCGCACCGCCCTCGTCGAGTGGAGGTGGAGGCGGCTTCTCGGGTGGAGGGGGCGGTGGAGGCGGTGGCGGTGGCGGTGGAGCGTGGTGACGGCCGCCTCCCGTCAGAACTGCGGCTGCGGCGGGTCGAGCGCTTGAGCTTCGCTCGCCGCCACGAACCCCTTCACCCATTCCTCGAGGACCGAGCGGGCTTCCTCGTCGGCCAATGCGCCGTCGACGAACACCCGGCGCGCATGGGGGATGCTGAGGCTCGGCTCGTGCACGGTGACGTAGATGTTCCTGAAAACCGCCTCCATCTGTGCCAGGCCGAGAACCCCGCCCTTGACGCCGGGCGTCGTCGTCGAGATCCCGACCCTGCGAGGCAGGAACAGGAGCTTGTCGATCCTCGTCGCCCAGTCGAGAGTGTTCTTGAACAGCGGCGTATAGCCTCCGTTGTACTCGGGAGAGGCGATGAGAACCGAGTCGGCCGCCTCCACCCTGGCCACGAACCTGCGGGTCGTTTCCGGCACGCCCGCCTCACGTTCGAAATCGGCGTTGTAGATCGGCATCGGGAAGTCCTTGAGCAGCAGGGAGTCCGTCTCCGCCCCGAGCTCCTCTGCGATGACGCAGGCCTGGTCGACGAGGAGCTGGTTGAACGATCCTGACCGCGTGCTGCCTGCGAAGGCCACGATCCGCACCGGCCTACCCAGCTCGACCAAGCCGTTGCCTCCTCATCGCCACGCCGGCCGCACGCTAATCGCCCACCGCCCCCGCCCCGGTCGCGGGGGGTGTGCCGAATCGTCACTCGGCCGCGGTAGCTTGTCACTCCATGGATGTCGAAGTCACCCGCAGCCCGAGACGGCGCAAGACGGTCGAGGCGCGCATGATCGATGGTGTCATGCACCTCGCGATCCCTGCCTCCATGACGGCGGCCGAGGAGTCGCACTGGATCGACGTGATGCGGAGGCGGCTCGAGCGGCAGGGTCCGGCGAGCCCCCCCGACATCGCCAAGCGAGCCGCGGCGCTGAGCCGCCGGCTCGGGCTTCCGATGCCGAGGAGCATCCGATGGTCGGACCGGCAGAAGACGCTGTGGGGCTCGTGCACGCCCCGCACCGGCGCCATCAGGCTCGCCAGCTCAGTTGCGGCGTTCCCGGCGTGGGTCGTCGACTACGTCATCGTCCACGAGCTCGCTCACCTCGTCGAACCGCGTCACGACACCGCCTTCTGGGAGCTGGTGTCGAGATATTCACTGAGCGAGCGAGCACGCGGCTATCTCATCGCCAAGGGTGAGGGAGCTCCCGGCGGCGATCAGCCGGGCTGTGATGAGGACCCGGGTCAGGACCAGGAGGCGCCGAGGAGGAAGAGCACGGCGCGCGACCAGGATGCTCCGGCGGCGACGGCGCCGAGAGTCGAGTAGAGGTAACCGGCCGCCAGAGCGGCCATTACGAGGCCGACCGCCATGAGGTTGCCCCGTGGCCTTGCAGAGACGCGCGTTGTCGAGGGTGACATGACCATCTTTCCGAATTCGCCTACCTACCAGCGGTGAGTATCGGTCCGATCCGGGCCTCGTGACAGGCCGATTCTCGACCGTTCCATCGGCGCTAGTCACAGGCAGCCGACACCGTGCCGACCTCACGCCGCCGACCTCACCCCGCCGATCTCAGGCCAGCGCGGGTGCAACCTGGCTGGCGAAGAGCTCGAGCCCTCCGGTGTCGTATGCGGCCTCGGGGAAGTTGACGATCAGGTACTCGGCACCGGCTCTCTTCCACGGAAGAAGCTGCTCGACGAGCTGATCCGGGGTGCCGGTTGTCCCGGCGTACATCCGCATCGCAGATTCGAGCCGCTCGTCGCTGAGGAATGGCCGGTAGTGATCGCGCATCCAACCGACCCTCTCCGCCACGTCCGCCTCGGTCTCCGCGCAGATGATCGTGAAGTTCGAGGTG
>Ga0214471_10000653_pt1 | contig 28460 bp, 31 predicted proteins | sample RVTome_5_FD_207665 | JGI IMG/M metagenome (GOLD analysis project Ga0214471, IMG submission 207665) | Soil microbial communities from uranium-contaminated site in the Upper Colorado River Basin, Wyoming, United States - RVT142D155 | ecosystem: Environmental > Terrestrial > Soil > Contaminated >... | reverse complement strand
ACAACTCCAGGATTCACACCTCATTGCGTATGCCACCCATGAAGTTCTTCCAACAATATATCGAAAGGTCGAAACTCCTTTCATCAGACGCTGTTACAAACGTGTCCGAAGAAAGGGGTACTTGACAGATGTTGATTTTGTGGGGGAACGGGGTTGACAGAAGATTATACCTAAAGTAGTATAATGGTATGAATACCACGTTGACCATAAAGACGGATAAGAAACTAAGAGACCAAGCAAAAAAGACCGCAGGGGAGCTCGGGGTGCCTTTAGGTACGGTCTTGAACGCCCTGATGCGGCAGTTTGTGCGCGATAAGGAAGTTACGCTCTCTGCGCGTTTTCCGAACGCGCAAACCCTGCGTGCGATGCGCGAGGCACGCGCCCGCAAGAACGTAGAGAGTTTCAACTCCTTTGAACAGTGGGAGAAAAGCATGCGTCAGGCGTAACCTTTATGAGGCGCATTACTCAACGCAAGTGGTTCCGCAAGGATCTCAAGCGCATGATAAAGCGCGGGAAAGACGAACGCAAACTTTTTGTTGCGGTTGAAACGCTTGCGCATACAGGCTCCCTTTCTGCCGAACTCCGGCCTCATCGTCTAGTCGGTAGGTGGAGCGACTTTTCAGAATGCCATATTGAGTCAGACTGGCTGCTTATTTATGTTGTGAGCGATTCGGAAGTGCTACTGGTGCGTACCGGCACGCACGCGGACCTTTTTGAGTAAACCCTACCCGAGTTGTGCTAGGCCGGGCCTAGCACATTACTGGTTTTCATTTTTTCGACAGCATCAGATAACATTTGGCAATACAGGTTGAGGCCGATGGTGTTTACGGTGCCGGCTTGCTCGCGCGCCCTTGGGAGTGGGTATTTTTGTTTGCATACGGTTGTAGTATAATGAAGTAATGAATTTCTTCCAAGAATTCCGCACCGAAACAAAACTTTTGCTCGTCGTCGTCCTCGCCGCCATCATTATTGCCGTCGGCGCGATTTTACTGCTGAAGGGGGTTGGGCTAGGACCGTCCTCGCCCACGCCTACGGTTTCGCCCCGGCAGCAAGCAAACGACACCGAGGACTTTACCCCGAGCGAAGTCGAAGGGTGGCAAACCTACCGCAACGAGGAGTATGGGTTTGAGCTGAAGTATCCGGAAAGCTGGAAAATTGATAAAGAGAAACAGAATGGGAAGTCTTTTGAACTTCGCATACAAGAGGGCGATATCTCCGCCGGTTTCTATTCCACGTTCTTTATCGAGATCGGCTTATTAGAGCAGGAGATTGCTTCGCGGTATCGAGGTGATATACTGCCTTTATTGATCGAACAGTATGGGTTTGAAAATATAAAGGAAGATATTGTGGCGGTTGATTCTGTCTTATTTGCACGGGTATATGTTCTGATGGAAAATGGCGAAAAACTTATACCTCATATGTATGTAGCAAGAGGTGATCTTATTTGGTCTATGACTTTTGATAATGCGAGCTGTGAAAATCGTGCACACTGTAACGAAGTATTCAATGAAATCCTCTCCACGTTCCGGTTTGTGGATAGCGAGGAGATGAGCCAAAGTGGAAACTGGAATGTTCCGTTGAATTTGGCAGAATGCAAAAAGGGAGAACAGCGTACGCTATTACATGGCTTGGGCTCAAAAACCGTAGTGGTGCAGGGCCCCGAAGGAGATGGTTGTGTTATGGAGTATGCCAATGAAGTCGAAGGCGGCTACACAACCTATGAATGCGTATGGGGTGATTCGCCTCCGGAAATTGATTTATCAACCTTAGGAAATATTGCGCAAGGATGTACAGAAATACGCTCTGGTAATTTTCTGCTAGAGAATCAATAAAGTATGAACCCACCTCACGACTTCAAATCCGAAATCAAGCTATTCCTCATCGTCGCCGTCGTGTCGGTGTTTATCGCCGTCGCCGGCATTTTGCTGTTGCAATCAATGCGGCCCGCGCCCTCGCCCCAAGCGCAAACCGAAGATCTCGATATCTCCGACTGGAAAACTTACCGCAACGATGATCTAGGTATTGAATTTAAGTATCCAATAAACTTTGTCCCCTCTTCAGAAGGATTTGCTTTAGAAAATCAAAATTCTGATGCCGAGTCAGCACTAATAACTGTAGCGAGCTTTGCAAGTAGAAGATCGTTTGATGACGAACTTGCCAGCTTCTCTCATCTTTCTACTGTATCCAGATCTCTCGAAGAAGTGAATCAGCAGATATTAGATGTTTCGTTAAGAAATTTAACCTATGGACGAGCCATGATAATCGAGGGGGTAGGATATTATAGAAATAGACCTTTTGTACCTTACATCCGTACTATTATTAAACCTCTTTCAGGGACTGGTGAGTGGGAGGGTGTTGTTGAGATTGATATTCGCGGTAAGGGTAATGTTCAAAACTATGATGTACAGAAAAAATCGTATACAGAACTTGAGGGATTGCGAAAGCTTAATAATTCAATCCTCTCCACGTTCCGGTTTGTGGAGTAAGTTGCGGTAAAGTTGTGCTAGGCCGTTGTGCTAGGCCGGACCTAGCACATTACTGGTTTTGAGTTTTTCTACGGATTCAGAAAGCATTTGGCAATATAAATTGAGGCCGATGGTGTTTACGGTGCCGGCTTGTTCCTTGCCCAAAATGTTGCCAGCTCCCCGGATTTCCAAATCTTTCATGGCAATTTTGTAACCGGATCCCAATTCTTCCGCTTCTTTAAGCGCCTTCAAGCGCAAATTTGCCTTTGGCGTAAGCCTGCCCCCGTACAGGAAATACGCGTACGACTGGATGTTTGACCTGCCCACCCTGCCTTTTATTTGGTAGGCTTGGGAAAGCCCGAGTTTGGTGGCGTCTTCTACTATAATGGTGCTTACGTTTGCCATATCAAGCCCGTTTTCAATAATGGTGGTTGCAATTAAAACATCAAACCTTTTGGCCCGAAAATCCTCAATAACTTTTATTAACTGGTCTTCTCGCATTCTGCCGTGGGCCACGCCAAAAGTAGTGTCTGGTACCAATTTTTCCAAATACTTTTTTACCTGTTCTATGGTACCTACTCGGTTATGCAAATAATACACCTGGCCGCCTCTGGCAATTTCTTTTTGGATAGCTTCTGTAATAATTTTCTCGTTTCTTTTTGCAACAGTGGTTTGTATAGGCAGCCTGCCTTCGGGCGGCGTTTGTATGGTGCTAATTTTTTTCAGTGATGAAAGCGCCATGTACAGAGTGCGGGGGATTGGGGTGGCAGAAAGCGACAAGACATCCAAAGAGCTTCGCATTTCTTTAAACTTTTCTTTTTGCTTTACGCCAAAACGCTGTTCGTCGTCTATCACGAATAAACCCAGGTTTTTGAAATCTACATCGTTTGAAAGCAGGCGATGCGTGCCTATGATGATATCAATTGTTCCCTGTTTGAGCAGGCGCAAAGTTTCTTGCTGTTCTTTCTTCGACTGCAGGCGCGAAAGCATGGCTACTTGTATGGGAAGCCCCTGAAGTCTGTCGCGGAAGTTTTGAAAATGCTGGTGCGCCAGGATTGTGGTGGGAGCCAAAAGGGCTGCCTGGTACCCGTTGTGGCAGGCACGCACCATGGCGCGCAAGGCAACTTCTGTCTTGCCAAAGCCAACATCGCCTGCCACAATTCGGTCCATTGGTTCAGTTTTTGCCAGGTCTTCATATATATCCTGGAGTGCCTGGATTTGGTCGGGCGTTTCCTCGTAGGGGAATGTTTCTTTGAGTTTCTGTTCAATGTCTTCTGCCGCTTCGTACGCGGGCCGAAAACTCACTTCACGCTTGGCGTACAGCTCCAAAAGTTCTTTGGCAAGCTTTTCGATTTCTTCTTTTGCTTTCCGTTTGGTCTTTTGCCAGGTGGGGGAGCCAAGCCGGGAAATATGGGGATCTGCAAACCCCACGTACCGGGAAAGTTTGCGTTCCAGCCCAACAGGCACGAAAAGGCGGTCTCCATCGGCATAGTCAAGTATATAGTACTGCTGATCGCTTATTCTCTCGAATCCAGTGAATTTTGCTACTCCGTGATCTAAATGAACCAAATACTCATCCTCTTTAAGATTCTTGAGGTCGAAAAATAGCTTTTGGGACTTGAGTCGTTTTTGGAGAATGTTTTTTGCTTGTTCCTCATCGGTCACGGAAGTGGGCAGCTGCTCTATGGAAGCTATACGGTTGCCCACAAACTCAATGCGAACGGCGTTTTGCATAGCGACGGAGAACAGTTCTACGTCGCCTCCGAGATGCGAAAACTCGCCCATATCGCGCACTTCCAGCACTTTTTCGTAGCCTAATTCGTCGAGCTTGCGCAAAAGCTCGGAAACCGAATATTGTTGGTCCTTTTCCAAGAATACGATATTGTCTGCAAAAAACTGCTGGGTTTTGGCGGCCTCAAGTATTTTTTTAAGGTTTTCTTGAAACCAAAGCCGCCCCTTTTCCAAAAAGTAGGGGGTAATTGATGTTACTAATATCGAATCAATCTGTCTTGACAAATCCATCCGAACCTAGTATAGCAATCTTAGTAAAAACGTCAAATCTTGCTAATGAAAGAGGAGGCTGCGATGAAGGTAGTGTTTATAGGGAACAATGGGGATGTTTTAAGGAAAGTGGAGGCGGCGTTGCGTGCCGGGCGCTCTGAAGTAAGCTTTCGGCAGGAGCAAGAGGGGCAAGCCGCCCTTGACTCTATGGTTGAGGATACTCCGGATGTTGTAGTGATCCATCCGGACTTCGAAGACATGAGCCTCCGGCTTCTGCTTGTCGGGCTTCGGGCGTCACATGGAAACTTGCCTTTGATTGTGATTGGGGCTCATGACGATGAAGTTGAAGCAGTATTGGCGCTAGATCATCGTGCCGATGAATACATCAAGTCCACGGCGACTTTGGCAGAATTCATGGCATGGCTCAACCACGTCTTAAGGGATAAGGGTATAAAGTAACACCAATGCGATTTGTTTGGACAAACAGGCCCGCCAAGTTTACCTTGGCGGGCGTTTTCTTTTAGTTGTACTCGTTCATTGCCTTTTCAATGCCTTCCCGGAAAATTATTTCAAGCGCGTGTACGGCATTTAATACGGCGGTTTCTACAACAGGTTTTTCTTCCAGGGTAAATTTTTGTACCACAAATTCTTCTACGTTTGCCGGTTTGCCGCCTTCCGGCTGGATGCCAAGGCGAATCCTGGCAAAGTCCTTTGTCCCAATTTCCTGTATAATTGATTCCACCCCTTTGTGGCCGCCAGAGCTGCTGCCCAAAGAAATTTTTGTTTTTCCCAGAAGAAGGTCGATGTCGTCGTGAATAACAATCATGTGGCGGTCGGCCCGTTCGCTTTGCCAGGGAATCGGAGGACGTTTTGCCCCGGTCCCAAACGGGTTTATGTATATTCCCCGCTCATTTTGAAGATGCTTACCCGAAAACTGCGCCGTGGCTGCGGGTTCCAGAATCCAGTCCCGGATTATGTGTTTTTGGTATAACAGTTTTACCGCGTTCCCGGATTTATTCATAAAGGTTTGCGGTTTTACGAGTACAAGTTGCGTGCGGTTCCATGTTTCTTCTAACGTAAACGCGTTTATTCTTTGGTCAAACCGAAACGAAGCAGACGCAAAGTTTTTTTGCAAAAACGCCTCTACCACCTGAAAACCTATGTTGTGGCGGGTTTTTTCGTATTGGGCGCCTGGATTTCCCAGGCCTACGACAAGATACATATACATAGTATATAACGCACTTGTAAAAAAGAGAAATACTGGTATAATAAGGGAGTTATGAGACAGGCTCTGTCTATTATTTTTGAACTCGGGAAAATCGCGTTGGTTGCTTTTGTGCTGGTGGTCGGCCTTCGCATGTTCGTGTTCCAGCCGTTTTTGGTGCGCGGGGCTTCCATGGAGCCAAATTTTCACAACTGGGACTATTTAATTGTAGACGAAATTACCTACCGGCTTGCAAGGCCAGACCGGGGAGACGTGATTGTGTTTACATATCCCAACGATCCTTCCCAAAGGTATATTAAAAGAATTATCGGGCTGCCCGGGGAAACCATTAAGCTTGAACATGGGGACATTACGATTGCAAAAGGAACAGAGCGGTTTGTGCTGGACGAGTCCCGCTACCTGCAAGGAGAAGAGACCACCGGGTCGATTTCTATGACCTTGGGCCAAAACGAATACTTTGTAATGGGAGATAATAGAAGATACTCTTCGGATTCCAGGAGCTGGGGGGTCTTACCCGGAGAAAATATTATAGGAAGAGCGTTAATCCGCATATTCCCCATTTCAGCGTTCGCGAAAGTGCAAGCCCCCGCGTATTAATATAGTAATACTATTCTAATAGGATGAGCAAAAAACTACGGTTTCAAACGCCAACAGGAATGCATGATATTTTGCCCGAAGACCAGTTTTTTTATGAAAAAATTTATGAGGTAACCCAAGATATTGCGCGATTTTACGGCTTTGGCAAAATAGAAACTCCCATAGTAGAGGATTTGGCAATCTACGAAAGAGGCACGGGGCAAACTACCGACATTGTGGAAAAGCAAATGTTTACCTTAAAAACAAAGGGAGGAGACTCTTTGGCTTTACGTCCCGAGTTTACTCCCGGCATCGTGCGCTCGTATATTGAGCATGGCATGATTAATCTTCCCCAGCCCGTGAAGCTGTTTTGCTACGGGCCTTTGTTCCGATACGAACATCCGCAAGCGGGCCGTTTCCGTCAGTTTCGCCAGGTAGATTTTGAAGTGTTCGGAGAGCAGTCCGCGGCCATGGACGCTCAAATTATCCAGATTTTCTACGCTATCTTAAAAGAGCTTAAGTTTTCGCATTTAATTATTGAAGTAAACAGCGTTGGCGACAACCAGTGCAGGCCGTATTATAAAAAGTTACTGTCTAATTACTTGAGGCCTCGGCAAAACTCTTTGTGCGCCGATTGCAGGCGTAGAATCAGAGAAAATCCTTTGCGCACGCTCGACTGCAAAGAAGAAAAATGCCAGCGGATAAAAGCGCAGGCCCCGCAACTTATCGACCACTTGTGCGACGAATGCAAAAATCACTTTAAGTCGCTTTTGGAGTTTTTGGACGAAGCGGATTTGCCGTATCACTTAGACCCGTACCTGGTGCGCGGCCTGGACTACTACACCAAAACCGTGTTTGAAATTTTTTCTGACAAAACAATGGAAGTACAAGCGCAGGAAGGCCTGTCGGGCCAGGGAGAAGAAACGGTGCAAAGAAGCGCGCTGGTAGGCGGGGGACGGTATGATCCATTAGTAAAGATACTGGGCGGAAAAGATGTTCCGGGTTTGGGAGCCGCGGCCGGAGTAGAGCGCATTATCGCCTTAATGAAAGACATGAATTTGCCCGCGAAAGAAGAACTGCAGCCTAAAGTGTTTTTGGCGCAGCTTGGGGACTTGCCCAAGAAAAAAAGCTTAAAGCTGCTCGAAGAGTTTCGCAAAGCAAAAATTCTGCTTGCAGAGTCTTTGGGACGGGACTCCTTGCGCACGCAGTTAGCCCGAGCGGACAAACTGGGGGTGGAATATACGTTGTTGTTTGGCCAGCGCGAGGTGTTAGACGAGTCCATTGTTATTCGAAAAATGGATACGGGAGAGCAGCAAACCGTAAAACTGGACAAGGTGGTAGAGGAGATAAAAAAACGGTTGAAAAAGTGATATGGACTGTATCTTCTGTAAAATTATAAATAAGGAAGCCCCGGCCGAAATTATATACGAAGATGAGCAGTTTGTGGCGTTCCCAGACATTCACCCGAAAGCCCCAACGCATGTGCTGATAATTCCCAAGAAGCATATCGCTAGCTTGCAGGAAATCACGGAACGTGATACAGAGCTTATGGGTACATTATTGCTAACAGCTCAAAAGGTCGCCAAAGAAAGGCAGCTCAAGGGATATAAATTGGAAATGCGCGTAGGGAAAGAAGGGGGGCAGATAATCGACCATATGCACTTTCACTTACTGGCAAACGAGACATCTATATGACATTCGAGATTCAAAAAAAAGAACGGGAGAATAACCAGGGCCTTATTCGGCGTTTTACCAAGCGCTTGCGGGACAGCGGCATTTTAAATTCCGCGAAAAAGTCCGTATTCAGGCATCGGGGCAAGAGCGAAATGATACAGCGCCATATTGCCTTGCGCAAAATTCAAAAGCGAGCAGAATACGAAAAACTCAAAAAACTGGGATTAAAGTAGAGTTTCTTATGAAAGAAAAAATAAAAACTGACTTGAAAGAAGCAATGAAAGCAAGGGACGCAATAAAAACAGGCGCGTTGCGCATGCTTTTGGCCGCTTTAACAAATAAGGAAAAGGAAAAAGGCCCCTTCGATTCCGCTCAGGGCAAGCAAGAGCTTTCGGACGAGGAAATTCAGCAGGTAATAGTTACGGAAGCAAAAAAAAGAAAAGAAGCGGCCGAAGCCTTTGAAAAAGGGGGGAAACCCGAAATGGCAGAACAGGAAAAAAGGGAACTGGAATTTTTACAGGCGTATTTGCCAGAACAAATGGGAGAAGAAGAAATCCGCAAACTCGTGCGGGAAGCTATCGCGCAAACTGGAGCCGCAAGCCCCCAGGACATGGGAAAAGTAATGGCAGCCTTAATGCCGCAAACAAAAGGCAAAGCCGACGGCAGCCTCGTAAGCCAAATCGTAAAACAATCATTGACTGGCCAATAGGGCCAGTTTTTGTTTCTCGGAAAACGTAGTACAATGGTGTAATGGATCAAGGACGCAAACGAGGTATTTTGTTAACAGTGGGCTTGATTTTACTGTTGCTGGTGAATATAGGGTTTGCCCTTTTTTTGCTCATACTTCCCACTCTTTGTTTCGGGAACTCTTGTGGTCTTGAGCGACAAATCGTTCTACCGCTAGTTTCCGTAGCTTTAAATATTTTTTTGATATATCAACTGTTTCGTTGGAAAAGATGGGCCTTCTACGGCCTTATTGCGGTGGCGGGACTTAACGTTTTCTTTGGTATGGTCTTTGGAATGGAGCTTGGTCCAATGACAGGCTTCGTTGGATTGGCTGTCGCAGCAGTTGCAGGTTTACTCATTATACCAAAAAGAAAGTTCTTCGTTTGAGTTAAATCATTTTGAGTGCTAAATTTGTTTGGCGGAAAAATAATACGTATGTACAACTTTTCCGCTTTTGGGTACAATAGTTCTATGGGTGCGGCTCGAAAGATAAAAGCGAAACATTATACGCGGCAAATTCTTGTATATCTTTTGGCGGTAGGGGTTCTTGCGTTCGCGGGCGGCGGGCCTGCGATCGGTATGGAAGCTACGGAAAAGATTTTCGGTACAGGCAAGAGTTCAAAGAAAAAACACACTGACACATTTCGATATTTAAGGCAGAGGGGGTTTGTCGAGTGGCGGCGAGAAGGGCACGATATTGTAATTGCGCTCACAAAGAAGGGGAAGAAAAGAGCCGGGAAGTATCAAATTGATAAGCTTGTTTTGGAAAAACCTCGCAAGTGGGATAAAAAGTGGAGAATTGTTGTTTTTGATATCCCCAACTCGTCAACATTTGTTCGGAATGTGTTTCGCAGAAAACTCAAAGAGCTGGGATTTTACGCTCTGCAGAAAAGCATATGGGTGCATCCGTATAAATGCGAAGAGGAAATTGCACTTCTGCGCGACTTTTTAGGAGCGAGCGCAAATCAAATTCGTGTTATCGAAGCAATCAAAATAGAAAGAGACGATGTTCTACGCAAGTATTTCGGCTTGAACTAGCTAGCGTAAAACTTGTACGTACGTACAGATTTTACGCTATAATCGAATGTTGCATGTGTATACGAGCACACAAGAAAGGTTTTTTTAGTCGGCGAGTTCGACCTGGAACATAGAATTAATGCGGGTGGGGAGGAGGGTAACCTCCTTTATTTTTTTGTTTTCAACCACTACTTTCAAAATGGCGCCTTGCATGGTTTCTGCAGAAAAGTTTTGGTCGAACAAAAAGTTTCCCAGGCTATAGATAATCCAGCCCCGGTTATACTGTTCTAACGGCTGCAATACATGCGGGTGATGGCCAATAAGCAAGTCGGCTCCCGCGTCTATGGCTTGTTTCGAGAATGCTTTTTGAAAATCATTGGGTTCCGCTATATATTCTTCTCCCGCGTGCAAAGAAACCGCAAGAATATCTACGTTGGATTTGGCTCGCGCAATGTGCGCTGCAACGTTGTTTAAGTTGCCCCATGTTACGGTGCTTGGGCCGGGAAAATTGCTGTACGCAAGAAATCCTATGTACGTACCCCGCACTTCTTTTATAACAAGTTCGCCAGCTACCGGCGTAATGCCCGCTTGCTGCAGCCTGGCGCGAGAATCTTCAAAAGCTTCTCTGGTGTAGTCAAAACTGTGGTTGTTTGCCACGGAAACAACGTCAAAGCTTCCGTATTGCAGTGTTTCTATGGAGTTTGGGTGGGCGCGAAACGAATATATACTGCCCACGTTTGTGCCCTTGTCTGAAATTTGGCTTTCCAAGTTTCCAAATAAAAGGTCAGCTTGGCTTAACGTGTCTGCTATGGGCAGAAACGGCCATTGCCAGTTGTCTGCTCCATACGTATATATGGCCCAAGGAATGCCCCGGTCGAGTAACACGTCACCCACAAACAGTAATGTAATGTGATTTTGCAGTTTATTCTCGATCTTTTCTTGGATGAGGACCGCGGGAGCGATAAGGACTTGAGGAATTTCTTTGCCAGCCGGTGGATTTGCTTTCCCAAATAAAGCAGCGCCTGCCAAAAGCAAAAGGGAAAAGGTAAAAAGCGTAAGAAAAACTGGAATTTTGCCCATACATTTATTATAGAGCCTTGTAATGGTAATAAAAACCTCTTACAATAGAAGATTGTACAAGGTGAAATGATTGAGGTTAACAATACCACGAAAAGAAAGGTTTCCGAAGTTTTGCTTAAGAAGGCAACAGAGCGGGTGTTGCGGGGGGAAAAGATAAAGCAGAAAGACGTTTCCATAGCAATTGTGGGGCCCAAAAAATCGCAACAGTTAAACAGGCAGTACCGGAATAAAAATAAAGCGGCGAACGTCCTGTCGTTTTCTGCAGGAAACGACAGGATCCCGAGCGATTTATCCCGAGCGGAGTCGAGGGAAGTCGAGGGATATTTGGGCGAAATAGTGCTGTGCCCCGCGGAAATTAAGAAAGACGCCAAAAAATATGGTATGATGTTTGAACAGGCTCTTTTGTGGATGCTTGTTCACGGAATGTTGCATTTGACAGGCTACGACCACAAAACAGACAAGCAAGCAGTGCTTATGGAGAAAAAAGAACAACATTATCTTTCGCATATATGAGTTCTGGCGTTATCGCGGGTTTGGATATTGGAAGCCACTCTATTAAAATGCTGGTTGCGCGGCCACGGGAAGAGAGCGGGGAGCTTGAGGTTCTTGGATTTGGAGAAGAGCCTTGTTCCGGTGTGCGCAAAGGAGCCGTAATAAATCCGGAAGAAGTGTCCAAACACATTTTTGCCTTAAAGGGCCGCTTGGAAAACATTAGCAAGCGAAAAATTTCAGAAGTAGTGGTAAACGTAGGGGGCAGCCATATTTTTACGGTCCCTTCGCACGGTATTGTGGCGGTTTCCCGCGCCGATGGACAAATTTCCGCGGAAGATGTAGACAGGGTATTACAGGCGGCGCAGGCGTTTTCTTTGCCCTCAAACAAAGAAGTGCTGGAAGTGTTTCCCCAGCAGTTTGTAGTGGACGGAGACGAACAGGTTAAAGAAGTGGTGGGCATGAAAGGCGTGCGTTTGGAAGCGGATGTGCTTGCTGTGTGCGGATTTTCTCCATACATTAAAAATGTAACAGACGCGGTAACCGCCGCAGACCTGGAAATTGTGGAGATTGTCGCCTCGCCTTTAATGGCGGCCTCGTGTGTGCTTACGCCCCAGCAAAAGGAGTTGGGGGCTGCGGTTATTGATTTGGGCGCGGGAACAACCGGGCTTGCCGTGTATGAAGAGGGCGACTTAATCCACACGGCCACGTTTCCCGTGGGTTCAGAAAACATTACCAACGACATTGCCATTGGTTTGCGCACCGAACCTCATATCGCAGAACAGGTAAAGCTGGAGTTTGGGACATGCCAGGGCGCAAAAGGAAAGAAAGCGGAAAAAATGGAGGCTACAGACGGCACCACCATTACGTTTTCTGCAAAAATGCTTTCGCACATTATTGACGCAAGGGTGAAAGAAATTTTTCAGCTGGTGAACAAAGAGTTGCGGAAAATTTCCAAACAAGGCATGCTTCCCGGAGGAATAGTGCTGGTGGGCGGAGGGGCAAAAATGCCAAAGATCGTGGAGGCCGCGAAAAAAGACTTAAAACTTACGGTAAAAACAGGGACGCCCATCGGCATTATGAGCTTTCATTCAGATCCCGCGTTTCTTGGGGTAATGGGGCTGGTGGTGGGAGCAAACGATTCTGCGTACAAAAAAGGCGGCATACGCATAGGAAGCGGTCTGCTGCAAAAAGTGAAGCGATGGGTGCGGCCGTTTATACCGTAATCAAACACATACAATGGACAAAGGAACTATGATAAAAGTTGTGGGAATTGGGGGAGGCGGGGGCAACGCTATTGACCGAATGGCGCAGATGAACATGAAAGGAATTGAGCTTATTGCCGTAAACACCGATGTGCAGGATTTAAAAAAAATCCGGGCCACCCGCAAAATTCGCATTGGGCAGGAATCGGCTCGCGGCCTGGGAGCGGGCATGAATCCGGAATTGGGAAGAAGGGCGGCCCAGGAAAGCAAAGACCAGATCGCGGAAGCCCTCAAGGGAGCGGAAATGGTGTTTTTGGCCGCGGGTTTGGGAGGGGGTACGGGCGGAGGCGCTATTCCCGTGGTGGCGGAAATCGCGAAATCCCAGGGGGCGTTAACCATCGCGGTTGTTACCAAACCCTTTTTGTTTGAAGGAGCCTGGCGCGCCAAACTGGCGGAAAAAGCGTTGCAGGAACTCAAAGGCAAAGTAGATACGTTATTGGTTATTCCAAACGACCAAATTTTGGAGTTGGCAGACGAAGACATGTCCGTACTGGCGGCCTTTTGGAAAGTTGACGAAATTTTGCGGCAAGCCGTGCAGGGAATTTCTGATGTAATTGTTATGCCGGGCATTATAAACGTGGATTTTGCCGATTTAAAAAGCATTATGAAAAACTCCGGCCGCGCCGTATTTGGCATGGGCCAGGCAAAAGGGGAAAAGCGCATTGCCACGGCTTTGCATATGGCTTTGCATTCACCCCTACTGAACACGTCTATTAAAGGGGCGAAAGGAATTTTGTTTCAGGTGGCGGGGGCAGACGACTTAAGTTTGGCGGAAGTGCAGGAGGTGGCAGAGCAGTTAAAACACGACGTGTCGCCGCAAGCTAAAATTATTTTTGGCGCCCTGCAAGACAAAACCCTAAAATCCGGGGAAGTGCGCATTACCGTAATTGCCACCGGATTTGCCGATTGACGAAAGAGTAATGAAAAAGTCGAACATTGGTTTGGCGGCATTCTTGGCGATTGCCGCTGTTTTGATTTTCTGGCGATACCAAATAGTGGAACAAAACAGTATTCAGGAAGCCGCTGCAATTACGCAATACGCGGGGGAAAACGTGCGGTTTGCGGCAAAGGTGGTAAAAGCCCCGGAAGACCGGTTTGACTCTGTGCATGTGGTGGTGGAGCCGGAGTTTGCAGAGCGCGGCCGCGTTCTTTTGGTTAGCGACAAAAAACTCAACGTGCGATACGCAGACATAGTGCAGGTGCAAGGAATACTGGAGCAGCCGGGCGCGTTTGACGGTTTTGACTACGCAAAATTCCTGGCAAAAGACGGCATATACGCGCTTATGCGGGACCCCGCAGTTGCTGTTGCGCAAGAAAGATCGTATGAACACGCGGGAGAAAAGGTTATGGCCGCAATTTTTGACCTGAAAGTAGCTTTTCGGAATACACTGGAAACGCATCTTTCTCCCAGGCATAGCTCCATAATGGTGGAAATGCTGCTGGGGGACAAAGACGTAATGTCAGACCAGCTTGCGGAAAACTTAAACGCAACAGGCTTACGCCATATTATTGCCATTTCCGGCGCGCATATTGCCATTCTTACCATGTACCTAATGCCCTTGTTGATATGGTTGGGTTTGTGGAGGCAGCAGGCGTTTTATGTAACCGTGGCGCTTATCGCGTTTTACGTGGCGCTTACCGGGTTGCAGCCTTCGGCCGTACGGTCTGGCATTATGGGCGGCATGTTTTTGCTGGGCCAGTACATGGGCCGGCAAAACGCCTCGTTCCGCGCGCTTATGTTTTCAGCCGCCATTATGCTGCTGCTAAACCCCTTGCTGCTTTTGCGAGACGTGGGGTTCCAGCTTTCGTTTTTGGCGGTGCTTGGAATGATTTTTCTTATGGGACCAATACTTTCTGTGTTGCCTCAAAAACTGCCCTTTCGCCAGCTTTTGGCTATGACCTTGGCCGCCCAAATATTTACTTTGCCTATCGTTATGTGGAATTTTGGCCAGGTATCCGTGGTTTCCGTGCTTACAAATTTGCTTGTTGTCCCTATAGTTCCTTTCCTTATGGGAGCCGGTTTTGTACTTATGATTGTGGGCACTCTTGCGCCCTTTCTGGGTTTTTTGCTTTCTTTTCCTGTTGCGCTCTTGGTGCAGTATATTGTATGGGTGGTTGATTTTTTTGCCGTTCTTCCTTTTGCGGCGGTGCAAACGGAAAACCTTTCTGTATTTTGGCTTGTGTTATTGTATGCCGTAATTGCCGTATTCTATTGGAAATTCCGCAAACGCGCAGAATTCGATTTTCTGCCGTAAGTCGCGGAACTTAGCTAAAGAAAATAGGAGAGTGGGGAAATTTTTGATATAATAATAAAACATGGTTGGCAGGAAAAGCAAAAAAGCGTATGTTGTGGCGGTGGATATGGGATACGGGCATCAGCGGGCGGCGCTTCCTCTTTTGGATATTGCGCAAGGCGGAGAAATTATTACGGCAAACGAATACGCCGGAATTCCGCAAAGCGACAAAACCATTTGGCAAGAGTCCAGGCGGTTTTATGAAATTGTGTCCCGTTTTAAAGGATTTCCCGTGTTAGGGGATTTTGTGTTTTCCGTGTTCGACAAGTTCCAGGAAATTCAGTCGTTTTACCCAGCGCATGAACGCATAGACTCCCCAAGTTTTTCTTTACGGCAAATGTATAACTTGTTTGTAAAACGAGACTGGGGCAAACATTTTATTGAAAAGTTAAATAAAAACTCCTTGCCGTTTGTAACCACGTTTTTTACTCCCGCGTTTATGGCGGACTTTTGGAAATACAAAGGGCCCATATACCTGGTGGTTACCGATACTGACATTTCGCGCACCTGGGCGCCCCTTTATCCCAAAGAAAGCACTATTACATATTGCGCCCCTACTCAGAGAGCCGCAGAACGTTTAGGGCGTTATGGCGTAAAGCAAAAAAATATTGTGGTTACCGGGTTCCCGCTGCCCCGGGAGTTTACGAAAAATAAAGCAGCCAAAGCAAAAAAAGATTTGATACGGCGTTTAGCCGTGCTTGATCCCAACAGAAGATATGTTGAGCAATACAAAAAAACCGTGCAGCGGTATGTGGGCAGGGTCCCGGAACGCAAAAAGGGCAAGTATCAGGTACACGTTACGTTTGCTATTGGCGGGGCCGGGGCGCAGGGTGAAGTGGCCGAAAACATTATGCAAAGCGCAAAGCCTTTGCTTGCGGACGGGACGATTCAACTGCATTTTATAGCGGGCATACACGCGGGGCTTGGAACCAAGCTGCGGCAAGCGGCAAAAGAGCTTGGACTTTCTTTTGCGTTAGACAAAAGTTTGCATATTCATGTGGCTCCCACGAAACAGAAATATTTTTTACAGTTTAACAAAATTTTAACAGAAACCGATATTTTGTGGACTAAGCCTTCAGAAATGGTGTTTTACGCCGGACTTGGCATTCCATTACTTCTTTCTGCACCCATTGGTTCCCAGGAAAAATTTAACCGCAAGTGGCTGCTTGATATTGGAGCCGGTATTGACCAATTGGATCCCCAATATACCGATCAGTGGCTCCCCGATTTGCTGGAAGACGGTACATTCGCGGAAGCCGCGATGCAGGGATTCGTGGAAATCCCCAAGAACGGCGCAGAGAACATTAAAAAACTTGTATGTGGATAGTTGTTGCCGTTATTGCGTATTTTCTTTTGGCGCTTGTCGTGGTTATCGATAAATATCTGCTGGCAGGCCCGCTTCCCAACCCCAAGCTGTACGCGTTTGCCATAGGGTTGTTTGGGGCCGCGGCGCTCGTGCTGGTCCCGTTTGGATTTTTACAGTTTCCCGAAAAACCAATAATCGCCCTGGGTGTGGCGGCCGGGTTTTTACAGGTTTTTGCCATTTTAGCCTTATTTATCGCGCTAAAAAAGTTTGAAGCGTCCCGGGTTATTCCTGCCATTGGCGGGTTTTTACCCATTCTTACCATTGTAAGTACCAGCATTCTTGGGCGGAGCGAGTTTGAAGGAATCGGCATTCTTTCTTTTCTGCTTTTGGTTGGGGGAAGTATTTTGGTAAGCGTGGAACGGGACGCGCTTGTTACTGTCCACAGCCTTGTGTTTGCTTTTGCAGCCGCTTTTTTGTTTTCTTTGTTCGTGGTTTCTTCCAAGTTTGTGTACGAAGCGCAACCGTTCCTGTCTGGTTTGCTGTGGATAGCCATAGGGGGCGTTTTTGCCGCGCTTTTCCTGTGGCTTGTTTCCGGAGAATTGCGAAACGCGCTGGCAGACGCCTTTGGCAAAAGAGGAGAGGCGAAAAAAGCCTTGTCGCCGGCAGTGTTTTTGCTGTTTGTGGGAAACCAGGGGTTTGGGGCAGCCGGATTTGTACTGCAAAATTGGGCGGTGGCACTGGCCCCTTTTGCTCTTATTGCTTTTGTAAACGCGTTAGAAGGTATAAAGTATGTGTTTGTGCTTGGTATGACCACATTTCTTTCGCCGGTGTTTCCCCGCATAGTGCAAGAACGCCTTGACGCGAAAAGTATTACGCAAAAGCTGGTGGCTATTAGTTTTATCGGCGTGGGCCTCGCGCTTTTGGCACTATGATACAAAAAGTTCTCAAAGGTATTTTTTTACTTGTTGCCATTGTTTTGGGAAGCGCCGTGTTGTTTTTGTTCGCGGGCAGGGTACAGCCGGCAGAGAACGTTATTTGGGGCGTGGGGTTTTCTGAAAAGCACGCAAAGAATCTGGGACTCGACTGGAAGGCGGTGTACACCGCCCTTTTGGATGAGATGCAAGTAAAGCATGTAAAGCTATCTGTTGACTGGAATGAAATAGAGGCCGAACGCGGCGCGTTTTCTTTTGACGACACGGACTGGCAAGTTGAGGAAGCACATAAACGAAACGCGGAAGTTTTGCTGGTCGTGGGAATGAAAACCCTGCGATGGCCGGAGTGCCATGTGCCAGAATGGGCAAAAGAACTTTCCAAAGAAGAACAACAGCAGGAAATTCTCCAGCTGCTTGAGGCCGTTGTGCTTCGGTATAAAGATTCGCGCGTGGTTACCAAATGGCAGGTGGAAAACGAGCCCCTTTTTATGTTTGGGCATTGTCCCTGGAAAGACTCTGACTTTTTTAAAAAAGAAATCGCGCAAGTAAAGCAGCTTGATCCAACTCGGCCTGTAGTTGTTTCCGATACCGGGGAACTTTCCTTTTGGATACGGGCAGCCAGGGCAGGGGACATGGTTTCGGCTACTATGTACCGCAAGGTTTGGTTCCATGAATTTAACAGATACTTTACCTATCCTTTGCCGCCCACGTTTTATGGAAGAAAAGCGCAGGTGGTGCGGAGCGTATTTGGAAAAGAAGTAATGGGCGGAGAATTGCAGGCAGAACCCTGGGGTCCGGGAAAGCTCTTATACGACACGACCATAGAAGAACAAGATGCCGCGTTTGACTTGGCGCAGTTCCGGGAAAACATTATATTCGCCAGAGAGTCGGGCATTGCCGAGCACTATCTTTGGGGAGCGGAGTGGTGGTATTGGCGAAAAGAAAAAGCAGCCGACCCCACTTTTTGGCAAGAAGCACAAAAACTGTTTAAAGCCGGGCTTTAAACAGTGCAGTAGTCATGTCTTACGTTTTACGTATATACGTATTTTGTAAGATATGAGTCTGCAGAAGAAAAGCGGAAAAGTTGTACGTATGTACAACTTTTCCGCTAGTTGTGCACAACATCTTTTTTTTGCGACATAGATGTTCGGGTTGCAATAATAATGGCGCGTAATATAATAAATGAATGGATGATCTTGAGCAAAGTGATTTACAAACTCCGCAGCCCTCTTTTAAAAGAAAGTATTTTTTCATTTTAGCTGCGCTATTCATTGTTATCGGTATTGGGGCTTTCAGTTATGTAGTGTTGATAAGGCAGGACGATTCTTTTCCACAGCCTGCCACGACTGAAACAACATCTTCTGATTCGACAGATTCGGAGAGAAGTATCTTGGTTCTTCTTGAAACATATGCGTACAATGAAGGCAGAGGAACCTCATCTATTTATAGCGTTCCCCTGAATGGAAGCGGTGAAAAAGAAGTTTCGGCCAGCGCTTTTGATAACGAATACGGGCTTGCAAGATTAGAATTAGGATTGCCTTCTGTAAGTAGAGATAGAAAGTATTTGGCATTTGAGGGGGGGGAAGGATATTTACTCATAAATTCGCAGACAGGGGAAAAAAGAACCTTGTTGGGAAACCATCCAGGCTTTTACAGCGATCACCATTGCTCTTGGAGTCATAAAAATACAAAGATAGCTTGTATTATGAGAGATGGCGATTCCAGCATACTTTCGGTTGTGGATATAGAGAGTGGGGACGAGACTGTGTTCAATGATTCCTCGTTAGCGCTGCTTTCTGACGAATTCTCTATCAGTTGGTTGAATCAATTATTAGGTTGGGACAAAGATGATAAGAGTATTCTTCTTTTTGGAACAGAATTGAAGACACAAGCAGGCTTTTTATTTATGGTTGACCTGGAGTCAAAGAGTGTAACGTCCTTAAAAATAGGCGACGTGGACCTAGGCGGTTCCCGGGTAGTGTATTCTGCTCAATTAAATAAATTAGTCTATGCGGCCGACGAAGCGCTGCTAAGTGTATTTGATATTGGGAGTCGTCAATCTACAGGAATCTATCAGCATTCAGACCACTTTATTACAGAAGATGCCGCGGTGGTCAAGGGGAGCGCAAATTTTCTTGGAAGTAATCTTGTATTTTACCATCCGCAAGAAAATGTAATCGTTGTAGAGAACTCCTATTTCTTCGGAGAAAATTTAAACGAGCTTTTGAGCGGTGTTCCAGAGGAAAGACAAGGAGAAAAGAGCGGTGAAACTATACTTTATGCGTATAATCTAGAGACTCAAGACGTAATCAAGATTTTTTCAAGAAGCAATACAGACTATCCAAATTCTGAGTTCCAGTTTGGCGTAATTCCTTAGAGGTGTATTTTTTAGCATTCTTTTGTTATACTTTTTTCCATCATCTTTTGTACGTTTTTTTTCACGATCGTGAAATTTCTGTCAAAAGAGGGCATGTCGCTTGTGAAGCCGATCGGCGTTTCAAGCGGCATACTCTTTCTATTTGTGGATTCCTGACATTTGTTGTATTGTATATCTATGGTCAGGAAGGCGAAAATTAACGAAAAAAAGTACAAAAATGCCGTGCTTTTCTTTGCGAATAAAACTCGCAACGGCACCTTGGGAAAGTTAAAAATGATGAAGCTTCTGTACTATTTGGATTTTGACTTTTTTGAGAAGTACGGCCGTTCGGTAACAGGGGATGAATACCTTCGTTTTGAACGTGGTCCAGTGCCGCGTATGGCAGAGAAGATATTGAAACAAATGCGAGGCACAGAAATAAAGATTGTAAATCGCAAAATGCCAAAGGGATACAATGATCAACAGCATATTGAGCCACTTGTAGAATTTGACCCAAGCCTTTTTACAAGAGAGGAAATTTTGATGATGGAAGAAATTGCTGATAAGTGGGAAAAATTTACCGGTACAGAAATGAAGAATGCAAGCCATGGGGAAGCTCCCTGGGTTGCAACAAAACCAGACGATATTATTGACTACAACCTTGCGTATTACCGCAATAAGTATGCCGAGATGGATCGGCTCTAGCGCAGTATGGAAATTTCTCGGCATCCCGATATCGAGAAGGATTTTCGTGCGTTAAGGCGTTCTGCAGCGCCCCAAGAATCACTTGAGGCGTGGGAGCGCTTTTTTTGTTTAAAGGGACTGCATGAGACTCCTGCGATCGATGCGTTTCCTGGATTTGGCGCAAGAAAAATTTTCAAAGCACGAGTTGTACCTCTTGGCGAAAATGTTGGAAAATCAAAGGGATACAGAGTCGTTTTTGAAATGGTGGATGAGGACAACTGCGTTATTTTGGTTTTTTCTCGGCATGGTGTATATAAAATCGAACAGGAGCTTATTAACCTTGTACGAATACGATTATGAAAAAACGAATTTATTTGGACTATGCGGCTTCAACGCCCATGGACAAAAAGGTACTGGAGGCAATGATGCCGTATTTGAAAGAGGAATACGGGAACGCGTCTTCCGCGCATACGTTTGGGCAAAAGGCAAGGGCGGCTGTCGAGGGCGCTCGAGAACAGGTGGCCGCGTTTTTGGGTTGCAAAGCAGATGAGGTCATATTTACCAGCGGAGCCACGGAAGCGAATAACCTTACGATTCAAGGTGTGATAAAATCCACCCTGTTATTCGACAGGGTGCCCCGTGTTCATCACGGGGCAAAACCTCATATTGTGACGACGGCGATTGAGCATGAGTCTGTGCTGGAGCCGTGTAAAACCCTGGAAAGGCGGGGGATCGCGGAAGTTACGTACGTTGCGCCGCAGAAAGACGGGGTTGTACTGGCAAAAGACGTGCAGACGGCAATCAAAGAAAGTACGGTGTTTGTGTCTGTAATGTACGCGAACAGCGAAATTGGCGCCATACAGCCGGTCGCTGAAATTGGCCAAATAATCCAGGAGATACGGCGTAACAACAAGGGTTCATATCCCGTTTTTCATATAGACGCGGTCCAGGCTGCCAACTATCTTGACTGCAACGTGGAAAAACTCGGGTGCGACTTGCTTACCTTAAGCGGCCATAAAATATACGGGCCAAAAGGGGTGGGAGTGCTGTATATAAAGTCAAAAACTCCGATAGGCGCCTTGCTGGAAGGCGGAGGCCAGGAACTGGGCATGCGTTCTGGAACCGAAAACGTGGCAGCCATTGTGGGCATGGGGCAGGCCATACAAGAAATCCAAAGCTCAAAATCCAAAATTCAAAACATGCAACAACTTCGAGACGAATTTATCAAAGAAGTTTTGCAAAAAATTTCGGGCAGCCAGGTTACGGGATCTTTAGAAAAAAGACTGCCCAATAACGTGCATGTGCGGTTTGCGGGCGTGCAGGCGCGCGATCTGGTTATGCTGCTTGACCAAAAAGGCGTTGCCGCTTCCGTGGGTTCGGCATGCTCTGAAAAAACACAGGAGCCTTCGCATGTATTGGGAGCCTTAGGGCTAAGCGAAGCGGAAGCAGGTTCCGCGGCGCGTTTTACCCTAGGGAAAGACACTACGCCAAAAGAAATGCAACAGGCCGTGCAGGCGCTTTTTGAAAGTGTTGCGCAGCTCCAAAAAAATAAGATATAATACAAGCATATATATGGATTTTCCCGAACTTTCCCAAGACTCTGTAAAAGAGCCAAAAACAAAGTTTTCTTTTGCGAGGGTTGTTGTGGTATCGGCAATTTTTGGTTTTGTTGCTGGTGCGGTTGCCGGCGGGGGAGTGTATTGGAAGCTGAACCAGGAAATAGAGCAGTTGCGCTCGGCGCTTCCCGCGGCCCAGCGAATAACGGCCGAACAACAAGCTTCGGGCGAATATATTCCCCAGAGCACGCAGGAAGAAAAAATTATTCAGGCGGTACAGCAGGTTTCCCCGGCGGTAGTAAGCATTGTGCTTACGAAAGACGTGCCCGTGTTTGAACGGGTATTTCGCGACCCTTTTGAAGAGTTTTTTGGTGGGCCTTCTCCTCTTCAAATTCCGGAAGTCCAGCAGCGGGGTGTAGAACAGCGCGAAGTGGGGCAGGGCTCCGGGTTTTTTGTGTCGGCAGACGGGTTGGCGGTAACCAACAAGCACGTGGTATTGGACGACGATGTCGCCTACACGGTATTTACCAAAGAAGGCAAGTCGTACGAAGCCAAAGTGCTGGCTCGGGATCCGGCGCAGGACCTCGCGGTATTGCAAATTCAACCAGAGCAGGGCGAGTCGTTCCCATTTGTGCGACTGGGCAGTTCTGACGTTTTGCAAATTGGCCAAACCGTAGTTGCTATCGGAAACTCTTTGGGGGAATTTCGCAATACGGTTTCCACCGGCGTTATATCGGGCTTGGGAAGAACCATTACCGCTTCAGACGGGGGCGAATTCGTGGAAACTATTGAGGATGTTATTCAAACGGACGCCGCCATTAATCGGGGAAATTCCGGCGGGCCGTTGCTGAACCTGGCAGGCGAGGTTATTGGGGTAAACACGGCAACGGTGCTGGATGCCCAAAGCATTGGATTCGCTATTCCCGTAAACATTGTGAAAAGAGACGTAGAACAGGTGCAGACCGGAGGCACTATTGTATACCCGTTTTTGGGCGTGCATTATGTGTTGGTTACCAAACAAATTCAACAAGAGAATAATTTGTCCCCAGACCATGGAGCTTTTATCTCAAGCTCAAGCGGCGACGAAAGTTCCCCTATTGTGCCAGATTCAGCGGCAGAAAAAGCGGGGCTGCAGGACGGCGACGTAATTACACACATAAACGGCAAAAAAATAACCACGGAAAACTCGCTGGCAAAAGAATTGCAAAAGTACAAGCCCGAAGACACCATAGAAATTACCGTACACAGAAGCGGACAGGAACTGAAGATGCAGGTAACGTTGGGAGAGCGCGCGGAGTAACAGGTTTGCGGGGTTTGACAAAAGCACTAAAATTGTGTTTATATTAAGGTATGAATAGTACTCCCGGTAATTTTACCCATAAAGCCCAAGAGGCAATTTTACAGGCGCAAAATATAGCCCAGGAACGGGGTCAGCAGCAGGTTGACGCCCTGCATTTGCTTTACTCGCTTATTTCGCAAGAAGACAGCGTTATTTTAACGTTGCTGCAAAAAATTGGCGCGGATATCGACGGGCTTAAGCGAAAAGTGCACATAGCCCTGGACCGTCTGCCTGTTTCAGGTTCTCCCGCACCCTTTGGCCAGTTTTACCTTACCCAGGATTTGGGCAAAGTGTTAGAGCGGGCGCGCCAGGAATCGGGCAAAATGGGCGACGAGTATATTTCAGTAGAACACTTATTTCTCGGTTTGCTCGATACAGATTCGAAAGCAAAAGAGGTGCTGGAACGGACCACTTTGTTTCCCACGGAAGGGGGAGGAGACGCGGCTACGTTGGAATTTGGAAAAATGGATTACGAAACGGCGCTAAAAATTCTAGCCCAAATTCGGGGAGGAGCAAGAATTACCGACCCGGCCCCGGAATCCAAATACCAGGTTGTTGAAAAATACGCCCGCAACTTAACCCGCCTGGCCCAGCAAGGCAAGCTGGATCCTGTTATTGGCCGGGAAAACGAAATCCGAAGGTTAATGCAGGTGCTTTCCCGCAGGACAAAAAACAATCCCGTGTTAATCGGGGAAGCCGGCGTTGGAAAAACCGCGGTGGTGGAAGGGTTGGCGCAAAAAATCGTAAAAGCGGACGTGCCGGAAAGCCTGCAGGAAAAAGAAATTATCGCGTTGGATTTGGGCGCTTTGGTTGCGGGCACCAAATACCGCGGGGAGTTTGAAGACCGCATTAAAGCCCTGTTAAAAGAATTGCACCGCGCGGGCGGCAAGTATGTAATGTTTATAGACGAGCTGCATACGTTAGTGGGGGCGGGAGCGGCCGAGGGAGCCATAGACGCTTCCAACTTGTTAAAACCTGCTTTGGCAAGGGGCGAGCTTCGGGCTATTGGGGCTACCACGTTAAAAGAATACCAAAAATATATTGAAAAAGACTCGGCATTAGAGCGCAGGTTCCAGCCCATTTTTGTGGCAGAGCCTTCCGCGCAAGACGCGGTTATGATTTTGCGGGGCATTAAAGAAAAATACGAACTGCACCACGGGGTAAAAATTAAAGATTCAGCCCTGGTAGCCGCGGCTTCCCTGGCTTTGCGGTATGTTACCGACCGATTTCTTCCCGACAAAGCGGTAGACTTAATGGACGAAGCCATGAGCTCTTTGCGGCTGGACATGGAGTCTGAACCAGCGGATTTGGAAACGCTAAAACGAGAAATTCAAAAGCTGGAAATTGAAAACGAAGCTTTAAAAAACGAAAAAGGAGAAGAGAAAAAACTGAAAGTCGTGCATCGCCAATTAGCTGACCTGAAAGAAAAAGCAAAGGCGATTCAGGCCAAGTGGCAGGCGGAAAAAGAAGTTATTAACAGCATTAAAGAGGCAAAAAAGGAAATTGAAGCAATACGGTTTGAGATAGAAAAAGAGCAAGGCGCCGGGAACCTGCAGAAAGTTGCCGAGTTAAAATACGGCAAGCTTCCAGAATTGTTGAAAAAGCTGCGCGGTGAAGAGCGCAAGCTCGCGCGTTACCAAAAAGACCACCCCATATTAAAGGAAGAAGTTACCGAAGAAGACGTTGCCAAGGTGGTGTCGCGCTGGACCGGCATTCCCGTAACCCGCCTTATTGAAGAAGAAGCAAAGAAGTTAGAGAAAATGGAAGATGTGTTGCGAACCCGTATTATCGGCCAGGAAGAAGCGGTGGCGGCCATTTCAAACGCCATTCGACGCAGCCGGGCCGGCATCGCGGAGGAAAATAGGCCCATGGGTTCTTTTATATTTTTAGGTCCCACGGGCGTGGGGAAAACCGAAACCGCAAAAGCGCTGGCTGAATTTTTGTTTAACGACGAAAACGCGTTAATTCGCCTGGATATGTCAGAATATATGGAGCGCCATACCGTATCTCGCATGGTTGGGTCTCCCCCGGGGTACGTAGGATACGAAGAAGGCGGCCAGCTTACCGAAAAAGTGCGAAGAAGGCCGTACAGCGTTATACTGCTGGACGAAATTGAAAAAGCGCACCCCGAAGTGTTTAATATGCTTTTGCAAATTTTGGAAGACGGCAGGCTTACGGACGCGAAAGGAAGGGTAGCTTCGTTTAAAAACGCTATTATTATTATGACCTCGAATATCGGGTCCCAATTTATCGCGGAAATGAATAATCTTGGCTTTATTGAAGAACAAGGCGATGGCTCGCGCAAAGAGTCGGTGCGTGAGCGCGTTATGGCAGCCTTGCGCGAACAATTTCGGCCCGAGTTTTTAAACCGGGTAGACGAAATTGTGCTGTTTGATTACCTTGGAAAGGAACAGATTAAAAAGATTGTGGAATTAGAGCTTGCAAAGGTGGCAAAGCGCCTTGAGTTAAAGGGAATTGTCGTGGACATAACAGACAAGGCAAAGGAGCTGCTCGCGCAAAAGGGTTTTGATTCAAACCTGGGGGCAAGGCCGTTAAAACGGGTTATCCAAAGAACCGTGCTGGACCCACTGGCCTTAAAAATTGTTTCAGGGGAAGTAGCGCCCGGGGGCAAAGTAACCATTGGGGCGGAAGAAAAAGAAATTGTACTGCAAGCGGCTTACGTGATGTCCCGGTTAAAAGACAAGCAAAAGCTGCAGAAAGTGGGTTCGCAATAGGATGACGAAAACATTGTTTTTGATTTTTGGTATTGTGTTTGTGTTTAGCTTGGGCGCCGCGGGAGGAATGTGGGCCCAGGCTTTTTTGCTGCCCTATGTTGTTTCGTATCCCGCGTTCCAGGGTATGCAATTTGTCAAAGATTGGGCAAAACATACCACGGTTATCCGCGAGGTGCGGGAAATAATCATTAGCAAAGAAGAAGCGGTGGCCGGGGCGGTAGAAAAAGGAGAAAAATCGACCGTGGGGATTGCGAGCACAAACGGGGTGAATACGGTGTACGGTTCCGGGCTTATTATAACGGCAGACGGGTTTATTATTACCATTGCGGACGCGATTCCCGCGGGCTATAAAACAACAGTGTATGTCAGGGAAGGAGAAGAATCGGTCGCGGCCCAGTTGTTAAAGCGCGACGCCGCGAAAAATCTGGCTATTGTAAAAATTGAGCGGCAAAATCTTTCACCGGTTGCTTTTGCCCGGCAAAATTCGTGGAGTATAGGGGACGTGGTGGTTATGGTGGCAAAAGCTGTAGAAGCAAATGATCTGGTAACCATTGCCCAGGAAGGGACCGTGCGGACAAAAGACGCCGATATGATACGCACCAATATATTTGACAAGCAAACGCTGCAGGGAAGCCCGTTGTTTAATCTCGAGGGCCAAGTTGTGGGGTTGAACACCTTTGAAGAAGGCGGCCGCCTTGTCGCCATTCCCGTATCCGTCCTGCGCGACTTCTCCGGATTTTAAAGCTCAAGTATACGTTCTTGGCATTGTTTGTTCCCAATAGAAGCGATCGCGTGTATAAAGAACAACTTCTTCTCTTAGATACATTCTATAAACCAAAATGCTTGCGAAGTAGAGTATCGTTTGAGATAGTTTCAGCCACAATAATACTGATATATTCCGATACTCCATAAAGTTCTCCTACAAGTTCGATTTCCTTTTCGCAAGGCCAGGGGCATACCCATACGCTTTTCTGCAACGGGTAAAACTCCCACTGCTTAAGCTTGCTGCGCAAGACATCCCGGGCGCGCCTAAACGATTTATCCGGGATGTCAAAGATAAGAATTCTCCACTTTTTGTCCCATCGCGGCGGTTTTGTGATCTGCAGGTTTTCGATCTGGATACCTTGAAACTTCTTTTTTCCTTCTTTGGTAAGTTCTATTACAAGTTTTCCTTGTCTTTTTTTAACGGTAATAAGGCGGTTTTTCTTGAGTTTTTGAATAGTGCGGGCGCCTTTTTGCGGCGTATATTTTTTGGAAAACCTTTTACGGTCTTGCTCAAAAAGTTTTGCGGCAAGCAGTACTCCGGGGGCGGCCGCAACAATAATTATTACGCCTGCAATACCAACGGCAAGCAGGATTTGTTTAGCGATTTCTCCGTGCGTTTTCATATGCTGTTTGTGTCCTTGTTTAGTATAAAACTCTATTGTTCCTAATGCAAGCGATCGCGTGTATTGGGAACAGCATATACTTCTTACATATATGTAAAACAAGAAGACAAAAAACGGGGTTTGGGGAAAACTTTTATGATTTGGGTTATGTGGTAAAATTACAGAATGGGGCACACAAAAATTCTTATTGCAATGGTTGGACTCCTTTTAGCTGCGGCAGCGGGAGTTTTTGTTTTCTTCATTCAGGGGAATGCGCCAACCAGCGGGGAAATCGCAAAAGAAGTGTTTGTGGCAGGCGTTGAGCAGGCGATTGAGCAGCAAACGGAAGGGGAAGTACAAGAACAAGAAAACGAAGTGTTTGAAGCCGTACTTCAAACACCGCAAGCGGCGCCAGAGCCAGCGCCACAGTCAAAACCCGTACCAGTTCCTGTGCCAGCCGCCGTACCGCAGGCAGAAGAACCAGAGTCAGATTCTACGCCAGAACCGGTACCTCCGCCGTCAGTGCCTACTCCTTCTCTGAAGCCTCCGGGCAAGATTAATATCAATACGGCAGGTCTCGAAGAGTTAGACCAGATTACGGGAGTAGGCCCGGCAATTGCCCAAAAGATTATTGATTACCGGAACGCTGTTAGCCTATTTTACCAAATCGAAGATATAAAAAACGTAAGCGGTATTGGCGAAGTAACCTTTGAGAAAATGAAAGGCGAGATTACGGTAGGAAATGTTTCTCCGGCGCCAACCCCAACTCCTACTCCAGCGCCCGAACCTTCGCCTTCCGGTAAAATAAATATCAATACGGCAGGCTATGAGGAATTACAGGAAATCACTGGGGTAGGGAAGACTATCGCTCAAAATATTATTGATTATCGAGAGGCAAATGGTCCTTTTACGCGCATTGAAGATATTATGAATGTTCCGCTTATAGCCGAAGGACGTTTTGAAAACATGAAAAATGAGATTACGATATAAGAAAAGCCCTCGGATAAATCCGGGGGCTGATTTTAGCTCAAGAGGTTTAAAAAAGAATAAAGAGAACTGGCTAGCGGAAACGGGTGATTACGACCAAATCGCTGGTGTAATCAATCATGATATTGTTTCCTCCTCTTTGGAGGACTGCTAAATCCTTTTCGGAGACCATTGATCTCCGCGCCTTTATTACCGTGACACCGTCCTGGATTTTTCCAGTAGCAAACATTTTTTGCTTTCCTCCTAATTAAATTCCTTCCCGAAATTCACGTTTGAAGCCGAACACCCGGCGGTGTAGAATACCGCCGTATGAAACAGAGAAAAAGACACAGCGAACAAAAGAACCAGAAACAGTACACGCACATTGAAAAAGCAGAACGCTCAGA
>Ga0214471_10000652_pt1 | contig 28473 bp, 24 predicted proteins | sample RVTome_5_FD_207665 | JGI IMG/M metagenome (GOLD analysis project Ga0214471, IMG submission 207665) | Soil microbial communities from uranium-contaminated site in the Upper Colorado River Basin, Wyoming, United States - RVT142D155 | ecosystem: Environmental > Terrestrial > Soil > Contaminated >... | reverse complement strand
TTCTGGTCCGTAACCACGAACTGAGCCAATCGAACAACAACGATTTTCACGACGTGTTCGTCGTCTCTCTCGGCACCCTTCTCAACTTCTAGCCGGCCGCACATCGTGCCGCGGCGACTAGGCCTTGTCCGCGGCCGCCGCCGGGGGTACCAAGATCGCAGAGCCCGGATCTTTGCGGGCCCGCGCGCCCCCGACAGGGGACGGGAAATGGCCGACAACATTCTTTTGAGCGTCAAGGAAATGTACGAGGCCGACGCCGCCGCGGCCGCCGGCGGGGTGGCGCGCATCGATCTGATGGAAGCTGCCGGCTCGGCCGTCGTCGCCGAGATCGGCAAACGGTGGCAAACGCGGCCGGTTGCCGTTCTCGCCGGCCCCGGCAACAACGGCGGCGACGGATTTGTCGTCGCCAGGTTGTTGGCCGCTGCCGGCTGGCCGGTGCGCGTGGTACTGCTCGGCGAGCGGGCGAAGTTAAAAGGCGACGCTGCCGCCAACGCCAGGCGCTGGCGGGGCGATGTCGAAGAGCTTTCCGTCGCGGTGCTCGACGGTCGGCCGCTGGTCGTTGATGCCCTGTTCGGGGCCGGTCTGACGCGGGCGTTGGACGGAACGACACTGGCGGTTATCCAGGAAATCAATAGCCTGAAGCTGGACTGTGTCGCCGTCGATATCCCGAGCGGCGTCCACGGCGATTCGGGCGCCATCATGGGCGCGGCGCCGAAATGCCGGGTCACCGTCACCTTCTTCCGGGCGAAGCCCGGCCACTACCTACTGCCCGGCCGCGAACTGTGCGGCGAGCTGACCGTCGCCGACATCGGCATTCCCGACCGCGTGCTCGCCCGTATCAAGCCGAACACCTTCGTCAACGGCCCCGAGCTGTGGCTTGGCCGCTTCCCGTGGCCGGCCGCCGGGGCGCACAAGTACAGCCGCGGCCACGCCGTCATAGTCGGCGGCGCCGAAATGACCGGTGCGGCGCGGCTGGCGGCGATGGGAGCGCGTCGGCTCGGTGCCGGGCTAGTGACCATCGCCGCGCCGCCGGCAGCGTTCGCCATCTACGCCGCCGAGGAACCCGGCACGCTGGTCAAGGCCATCGCCGACGCCGCCGCGTTCCGCGCGTTGCTCACCGACAAGCGCAAGAACGCAGCGCTGGTCGGGCCGGGCGCCGGCGTGTCCGAGGCGACAGCGATGCACGTCGTCGCGGCGCTTGAAAGCGGCAAGGCGGTGGTCATCGACGCCGACGGGCTGACATCCTTTGCCGGCGATCCGGAACGGCTGTTCCGGACCATCCACAAGGCGGTCGGGTCGCGCTGCCTGCTGACGCCGCACGAAGGCGAATTCCGCCGCTTGTTCATGCTCGACGGCGACAAGCTGACCCGCGCCCGCGAGGCGGCGCGGCTGTCTGGCGCGGTGGTGCTGCTGAAGGGTGCCGACACGGTGATCGCCGCCCCCGACGGCAAGGCGGCGATCAACGCCAGCGGCACGCCGGATTTGGCCACCGCCGGCTCCGGCGATGTGCTGGCTGGGATGGCGCTCGGCCTGATGGCAGAGGGAATGGATGCCTTCGACGCCGGCATGGCAGCGGCGTGGCTACATGGGCGGCTCGCTGAACGCATCGGCGCCGGCCTGATCGCCGAGGATCTGCCGGGACACCTGCCGAATTTGCTGAAGGAATTGCGCAAATCCTCGGGCCAGTGACTTGCAACGGGCGGCCGGCAGGCCGATGTTTATGCGATGAATGACAATAGTTTCCGCAGCGAGCCGACGACAGGGAAGAGGACCAGCTTTCTCGACCGCACCCTCCGCAACCTGAAGGGTGCTTGGCGCACCATTGCCGGGTCGTCCTATGACGCTTCGGCCGCCAGTTCACGACCGGACCTGCCCGACGACGACCTCGGGCCGCTTCGCGAGCAGATGCAGGCATGCCTGGCAACCCGTGGCGGCGAGGTGTCGGCGCGGGCGCGCGCCGCCGCCCTCGGCCACGTCTATTTGGCGCTCGATCAAAAGGGCCGGGGTCGGTTCCTGGAGGTGCTGGCGCGCGATTTCGACGTCGATTCCAAGGCGGTCGACGCCGCCGTCGAGGATTTGCGCGGCGCCGCCGGCGAAAAGGCGCGGCACAAGGCCGAGGCGGCGTTGCGCAAGGCGCTCGAGGCACCGCGGATCAAGCTGTTGACGCAATTCAACGCGCTTCCCGACGGCGTCAAGTTCCTGGTCGACATGCGCGCCGAACTGATGGCGATCAAATCGCACCATCCGGCGCTGGCCGGTCTGGAGCAGGAACTGAAAGCGCTGTTGAAGACCTGGTTTGACGTCGATTTCCTGGAACTCAGGCGGATCACCTGGAATACCGCGTCGGCGGCGCTGCTCGAGAAACTGATCGCCTACGAGGCCGTGCACGCCATCGAGAGCTGGGACGATCTCAAGAACCGGCTCGATTCCGATCGTCGGTGCTTCGCCTATTTCCATCCACGGATGCCGGACGAGCCGCTGATTTTCGTCGAAGTGGCACTGGTCAACGGGCTCGCCGGCAACATCCAGACACTGCTTGATGAAAATGCGCCGGTTACCGATCCGCGCGCCGCCGACACCGCGATCTTCTACTCCATTTCCAACGCGCAAAAGGGCCTCGCCGGGATCAGCTTCGGCAATTTCCTGATCAAGCGAGTCGCCGATGCGCTGTCGTCGGAGTTCAAGGGGCTGAAGACGTTCGCCACCCTGTCGCCGATTCCGGGATTCATGGGCTGGCTGGAGCACAAGCTGGCCGAGGGCGAGCCGAAGCTGCTGACAGAACGCGAGCGGAAAGTCCTGAGCGCCGCGGTCGGTCGCGCCTCCGGCGCCAAGGGAACGCTGAAATCGCTGCTCGCCAGCGCCACTTGGCAGGATGACAAGACCGCGTCGGAGGCGATGCGCGACCCATTGATGCGTCTGTGCTTGCGATATGTCGCCGAAGAGAAGGCCATTGGCGGCCGCGCACTCGATCCGGTCGCCCATTTTCACCTGTCGAACGGCGCCAGCATCGAACGGCTCAATTGGAAAGCCGACCTATCACCGAAAGGGCGCCAGCAATCCGCCGGCATGATGTTGAACTACCTCTATGATCTCGGCCGTGTCGAAGAAAACCACGAGGCCTACACCTCGGACGGGAAGGTGCGATTGTCGGCGGCGGCGCGGGGGATTCTGAAAGGCTGAAATCGCGGGTCGACCCAAGACCGCGGCGCGACTCGCCGCTGCCGTCATAATTGACAGCCGGGGCGCAATGGATAGAGTTCAGGCCCCGCGAGCGGTTCCGGGCCCGGATTGCTGGGGGTTCCGCGGGCGTGGCGGAATTGGTAGACGCGCAGGTCTTAGGAGCCTGTGACGCAAGTCGTGGGGGTTCGAGTCCCTCCGCCCGCACCAGAATGTTTGCCGGAACGCCATTCACGGGATATACACGGTCGAATCGGATTGCCGTCGAAAGGGCGGGAATCCGGCTGTTTTGGCAGTCACATCGCGGTCGGGAACCATGCAGGTCACGGAAACGAAGTCTGAAGGGTTGAGCCGCGAATTCCATATCGCGCTGCCGGCCCGCGAGATCGAGGAAAAAATCAGCCTGCGCCTGACGGAGCTGGCGCGCACCGCACACCTCCCGGGTTTCCGTCCCGGCAAGGTCCCGGTGGCAGTGCTGCGCAAGAAATACGGGCCGTCGGTGATGGGCGAGGTGCTGGAGCGCGCGGTCAGCGATTCGTCGCGGCAGGCGCTAGAGGAAAAGGGGCTGCGCCCAGCGACCCAGCCGCGGATCGAGATCACCTCGTTCAAGGACGGCGGCGACCTCGAATACACCATCGCCGTCGATCTCTTGCCGGAGATCAAGCCGGTCGACTTCTCCAAGATTAAGTTGCAGCGCTATGTACCGGAAACCAAGGACACTGATATCGACAAGGCGCTTGCCAATTTAGCCCAGGCCCACGGCACGACGACGCCGATCAAGGAAGACCGTTCGGCGACAAAGGGCGACACCTTGGTCATCAACTTCGTCGGCCGCATCGGCGAAAACGAATTCCCGGGCGGTAAGGCCGACGGTTACGAGTTGAAATTGGGCTCAGGCACCTTCATCCCCGGTTTCGAGGATCAACTGATCGGCGTCAAGGCCGGCGACGCGGTCGTGGTCAAAGTGACGTTCCCGAAGGCCTATGGTGCTGAGGAGCTGGCCGGTAAGGATGCCGCCTTCGACGTTGCCGTCAAAGAGCTCCGCGAAAACGCGCCAGCGGCGATCGATGACGCGCTGGCCAAGAAGCTTGGAATGGCCGACCTTGGGGCGTTGAAGACGGCGATCAAGGACGAGCAGGAGCGCGAGTTCCACGGCCTCGGGCGGATGCTGCTGAAGCGAGGGTTGTTGGACGCGCTTGCCGACACCCACGACTTCGAAGTTCCCGATAAGCTTCTCGACCAGGAGTTCGAGGCGATCTGGAAGCAATACGAGGAACAGAAAAAAGCCGGGGGCGGCACCGATAACGAAGCGGCCACGATGTCCGAAGACGAACAGAAAGACGAGTTCCGGAAACTCGCTGAGCGCCGGGTGCGCCTCGGCCTGCTGTTGTCCGAGGTCGGGCGCGCCAACAACATCCAGATCAGCCAAGAGGATATCAACCGCCAGCTGATGATGGAAGCCCGCCGCCACCCGGGCCACGAGAAAGAGGTGATGGACCATTTCAAGAAGACGCCCGGCGCCATGCAGCAGTTGACGGCACCGGTATACGAGGAGAAGGTCGTCGACTTCATCCTCGAACTGGCAACCGTGACCGACAAGAAGGCGACCATGGCCGAATTGATCAAGGCCTTGGAAGAGGACGTCACCGCCAAGCCGAAAGCCAAGGCGAAGTCCAAGGCCAAGGCAAAAACGAAAACGAAGCAGACGAAGAACCCGATTAAGAAAGCCAAGAAAGGCTGACGGGCGCGCCAGCGACAAGCATATTTCGGAAAGGTCCGTCCATGAACGATCCGGTCCATCCTCCCATGAGCAACCTCATCCCGATGGTCGTCGAGACCACCAACCGGGGCGAACGCGCCTACGACATCTATTCGCGCCTGTTAAAGGAGCGAATCATCTTCCTCACCGGCGCGGTCGACGACCACGTTTCCAGCCTAGTTTGTGCGCAGTTGCTGTTCCTCGAATCGGAAAACCCGAAAAAGGACATTGCGTTCTACATCAATTCGCCGGGCGGCGTCGTGACGGCGGGCCTGGCGATTTATGACACCGTGCGCTACATCCGCCCCGACGTCTCGACGGTATGCGTTGGCCAGGCGGCGTCGATGGGCTCGCTGCTCCTGTGTTGCGGCGCGAAGGGCAAGCGCTACGCGCTGCCGAACTCGCGAATCATGATGCACCAGCCGTCCGGCGGCGCCCAGGGCCAGGCCACCGATATCGAGATCCAGGCGCGAGAAATTCTCAAGCTCCGCGAACGGCTTAACCACATCTACGTCGAGCATACGGGGCAGCCCATCAAGGTCATCGAGGAGGCGGTCGAGCGGGACCGTTTCATGAGCCCCGATGAGGCACTGAATTTCGGCCTTATCGACGAGGTCGTGACCGAACGGCCGCCGGTGGGTGAGGACGACAGCATCGACGACAAGAAAAAACAGGACGATTAAGGAAACGACAACGATTATAGGTCATGCTATAGCCGGGCAACGGAAAGCGTTGCGCCGTCGCCACCGGAAGCGGATCGGGAGGCTCGAATGTACAGGTTTTCCGGGGGGATTTGGGGATTGGCGCGCCGGGTCCGTGCAGGTAACATTGGGAAAACGGAGGGGCCGGTTTACCGAACGGAGAAACCATGAGTAAGTCCACCGGCGGCGACTCTAAGAATACCCTGTACTGCTCCTTCTGCGGCAAAAGCCAGCATGAAGTCCGGAAGCTCATTGCCGGCCCGACGGTATTCATTTGCGATGAATGCGTCGAGCTGTGCATGGACATTATCCGCGAAGAGCACAAGACCAACCTGGTGAAGTCGGGCGACGGGGTACCGACGCCGCGCGACATCTGCAACGTGCTGGACGATTATGTGATCGGCCAGGATCACGCTAAGCGGGTGCTATCGGTGGCCGTCCATAACCATTACAAGCGGCTCAACCACGGCGCCAAGAATAACGACGTCGAGCTGGCGAAATCGAACATCCTGTTGGTCGGGCCGACCGGCTGCGGCAAGACGCTGCTGGCGCAGACACTGGCGCGCATCCTCGACGTGCCGTTCACCATGGCCGACGCGACGACGCTGACCGAGGCCGGCTACGTCGGCGAGGACGTCGAGAACATCATCCTCAAGCTGCTGCAGGCTGCGGACTACAACGTCGAACGTGCGCAGCGCGGCATCGTCTATATCGACGAGGTGGACAAGATTTCGCGCAAGTCTGACAATCCCTCGATAACCCGCGACGTGTCGGGCGAAGGCGTGCAGCAGGCGCTCCTGAAGATCATGGAAGGCACGATCGCCAGCGTGCCGCCGCAGGGCGGCCGTAAGCACCCGCAGCAGGAGTTCCTGCAGGTCGACACCACCAACATCCTATTCGTGTGCGGCGGCGCGTTCTCCGGGCTGGAAAAGATCATTTCGGCGCGCGGCAAGGGCACGACCATCGGCTTCGGCGCCGACGTGCGCTCCCCCGACGACCGCGACACCGGCGAAATCCTGCGCGACGTCGAGCCGGAGGATTTGTTGAAGTTCGGGCTGATCCCGGAATTCGTGGGGCGCCTGCCGGTCGTCGCCACTCTCGACGATCTGAACAAGGCGGCGTTGATCGACATCCTGACCAAGCCGAAGAACGCTCTGGTCAAGCAATACCAGCGGCTGTTCGAAATGGAGGACGTGCGGCTGACGTTCTCCGACGACGCCCTGGTCGCCATCGCCGAACGCGCCGTGGAGCGCAAGACCGGGGCCCGCGGCCTGCGTTCGATCATGGAGAATATTCTCCTCACCACCATGTTCGAGCTTCCAGGGCTAGAGGGGGTCGAGGAGGTGGTTATCAGTCGCGAAGTGGCCGAAGACAGCGCCAGCCCGCTCTATATTTACTCGGACCGGCACGAGGACGTCGAAAGCAGCGCCTGACCGGGTCCGGGTATCAGCCGAAAAATCGCCTCGGCAACCTTGATTGGCGCCCCGAACGAGACCACTTCTGTCTGGAGGTCCCACCCGGACGTTAACGATCCATCCGCCAAAACCCCGTTTTCAGGACCTGGGCCAACCACTTTGGTAACCCCTTGGAAAAAGGCAGACCGCCCGTGACGCATCAAGCCGACCAATACCCCGTCCTTCCGCTCCGCGACATTGTGGTATTCCCGCACATGATCGTGCCGCTGTTCGTCGGCCGCGAGAAGTCGGTGCGCGCGCTCGAGGACGTAATGAAGGACGACAAGCAGATTCTGCTGGTCGCGCAGCGCAACGCTGCCCAGGACGACCCGGCGGCGGCGGACATCTACGATGTCGGCACGGTATCGACCGTGCTTCAGCTGTTGAAGCTGCCCGACGGCACGGTGAAGGTGCTGGTCGAAGGCGTACAGCGGGCGAAGATCAAGCGCTTCGTCGAGAACCCGGATTTCTTCATGGTCGAGGCGCAACTGATCCCCGAGGCCGAAGGCGTGGCCCAGGAGCTGGAGGCGCTGAGTCGTTCGGTGGTCACCCAGTTCGAGCAGTACATCAAGCTCAACAAGAAGATTCCACCCGAGGTGCTGGTTTCCATCAATCAGATCGAGGACGCGAGCAAGCTCGCCGACACGGTGGCCTCGCACCTGGCGCTGAAGATCTCGGATAAGCAGGAACTCCTCGAGACCGAGTCGGTTGCCGAGCGGCTGGAGCGCGTCTATTCGTACATGGAGGCCGAGATCGGCGTCCTGCAGGTGGAGAAGAAGATCCGTTCGCGCGTCAAACGGCAGATGGAGAAGACCCAGCGCGAGTACTACCTGAACGAACAATTGAAGGCGATCCAGAAGGAGCTCGGCGAGACTGAGGACGGCCGCGACGAAGCCGCCGAGATCGAAGACAAGATCAAGAAGACCAAGCTGAGCAAGGAAGCCCGTGAAAAGGCTCTCGGCGAGCTAAAGAAGCTGAAGTCGATGAGCCCAATGTCGGCCGAAGCCACCGTGGTCCGCAATTACCTCGACTGGATGCTATCGATCCCGTGGAAAAAGCGCACCCGGATCAAGAAGGACATCAGGCTGGCTGAGGACATCCTGAATGCCGACCACTATGGGTTGGAGAAGGTCAAGCAGCGGATTCTCGAGTACCTGGCGGTGCAGCAGCGGACCAACAAAATCTCGGGCCCGATCCTGTGTCTGGTCGGCCCGCCGGGCGTCGGCAAGACCTCGCTCGGCCAATCGATCGCGCGTGCCACCGGGCGCAACTTCGTCCGCATGTCGCTGGGCGGGGTGCGCGACGAGTCCGAAATTCGCGGGCATAGGCGCACTTACATTGGCTCGATGCCGGGCAAGATCGTACAGGGCATGAAGAAGGCCAAGTCGTCGAACCCGCTGTTCCTGCTGGACGAGGTCGACAAGATGGGCCACGACTGGCGTGGCGATCCGGCGGCGGCCCTGCTGGAGGTACTGGACCCCGAGCAGAACCACACCTTCAACGACCATTACCTGGAGGTCGACTACGACCTCTCGGACGTGTTCTTCGTGACCACGGCGAACACGCTCAACATGCCGCCGGCGCTTCTCGACCGCATGGAGACCATCCGGCTGTCCGGCTACACCGAGGACGAGAAGGTGGAAATCGCCAAGCAGCACCTGATCCCGAAGCAGATCAAGAAGCACGGACTGAGGAAAGGTGAATGGGAGATCTCGGAATCGGCGCTGCGCGACGTGATCCGCTATTACACGCGGGAGTCCGGCGTCCGCAACTTGGAGCGTGAAATCGCCAATCTGGCGCGCAAGTCGATCAAGCACATCATGCTTGGCAAGGACAAGGCCGTTAGCATCACCCGGCGCAACCTTGGCAAGTGGGCCGGCATCCGCAAGTACCGGTTCGGCGAGATCGAGCTCGACGACTTGGTCGGCGTTACCACTGGCTTGGCTTGGACCGAGGTCGGCGGCGAACTGCTGTCGATCGAGGCGGTGATAGTGCCCGGCAAGGGAAAGATGACGATCACCGGCAAGCTCGGCGACGTAATGACGGAATCGATCCAGGCCGCCAAGTCGTTCGTGCAATCGCGGGCGCACCATTTCGGCATCCACCCGACGCTGTTCACCAAGAAGGATATCCACGTCCACGTGCCGGAGGGCGCGACGCCGAAGGACGGGCCGTCCGCCGGCATTGCCATGGTGACGTCGATCGTTTCGGTGCTGACCGGCATCCCCGTCAAGCGCGACATCGCAATGACCGGCGAGGTGACGTTGCGTGGCCGCGTGTTGCCGATCGGCGGCTTGAAGGAAAAGTTGTTGGCGGCGCTGCGCGGCGGCATCAAGACGGTGTTGATCCCGAAGGATAACGAAAAGGATCTCGAGGAAATCCCGGACAACGTCAAGCGGGCCCTGAAGATCATCACCGTGGCGATGGTCGACGAGGTACTCCAGCACGCGTTGGTGCGCCAGCCGACCCCGGTGGAGTGGGACGAGCAGGCGGAGCTCGAGGCGAGTGTGGCCGCCGCCAAGACCGATACCGACGACGACGTCAGCGGCATAGTTACTCATTGAATGGCTGTTTTGGCCCGCGACGGATGCGGGTTCGCGAAAACGCCCGCCGACGACGCGCCGGCGGGCGAATTTGTGGGCGAATCGCCTGCCCGGGATTCGCGCGCGAATCCCGGGAAATCGCGGTTTCGCCTGCGGCGGTGCGCGGATTTTCGCCGAATTCGGCGCCTCGGGCGCGCCCAGGTGCGAGGCGATTCACTCCATGATTTCAACGCCTAATCCGGGCTGTCCCTTGGAAACCCGCAAGAAACCGCGAAATTCCGCGGCGCGGCGATTGACGCCGTTTGCAAGCCGCCCGTAGACTCCGGGCCGTCAAAGGGTTTCGCGGATATTGCTGAATGCGTTAGCTATCCGGTCGAACGGTCCATCAACGGTCACACCATTTTTAAAGGGGGCTTTCCATTGAACAAAAATGATCTCGTCGCCGCAGTGGCGAGCCGCACTGGTTTATCGAAAACTGACGCCGCCAAGGCGGTCGACGGCTTCATCGACTCCGTCACCGCGGCGCTCAAGAAGGGCGCGGAAGTGCGTCTCGTCGGCTTCGGTACCTTTAGCGTCTCCCGGCGCGCCGCCACCACCGGCCGCAACCCGCGGACGGGGGAGCGCATCCAGATCCCGGCTTCCAATCAGCCGAAGTTCAAGGCTGGTAAGGCGTTGAAGGCCTCGGTCAACTAACTCGCCTGCGAGCCGAAATCGATGCCGGCTGCGCTGTATGGCGCGGCCGGCGTTGTTTTCAGGGAACCGGATAACCGCCATGATGGCGCGTCGTCACGGCGCTTGTGCCGGCACTACCGGAGCCTGTATTTTCCTTAGGCTTTTCCGCACGATTCCGGGGCTTCGGGGCGGTTAGCTCAGTTGGGAGAGCAACTGGCTTACATCCAGTAGGTCGGCGGTTCGAGTCCGTCACCGCCCACCACCTTTCGGAACCCGCAAATTGCTCGGATTTCTGCGGTGTTGCAGCGGTGCGATAGCTGTTGACACTCTGTCGGACGGTGGCTTACATGAAGCCCGCTCCGAACGGTCCCTCAGTGATCCCCTCGGGACCGGCTGAATCCTGCTTCGGGGGTGTAGCTCAGTTTGGTTAGAGCGCCGGCCTGTCACGCCGGAGGCCGCGGGTTCGAGTCCCGTCACTCCCGCCATTTCCCCGACGTCCGGCCCGGTAAAAACCGCCTTGAATTGGTTGCTAAAAGCGGGCCGGTCGGGCACTTTATGCAGAGCGAAGCGAGCCGGGCGTTCTCAGCGTTCCCGGTCCCGTTTTTTGGAAGGCAGCCGTGGATCAATTGCTCGCCGAGTATCTGCCGATCCTCATCTTTCTCGGTATTGCCGTCGCCATCGCCGGAATCGCCGTCGGCGCCTCCTATGTAATCGTGCCGCAGAAACCCGACGTCGAGAAGACATCCGCCTACGAATGCGGGTTCGACGCCTTCGATGACGCGCGCCACAAGTTCGACGTCCGGTTCTACTTGGTGGCGATCCTGTTCATCATCTTCGACCTGGAGGTGGCGTTCCTGTTCCCGTGGGCGATAACCCTCGGAAAAATAGGCGCATTCGGCTTCTGGTCGATGATGGTTTTCCTGGCAATTCTGACCATCGGGTTTATATACGAGTGGAGGAAGGGAGCGTTGGAATGGGAATAATCACCGATCCTGCCCAAGGCCAGGCGCCGTTGCCGCCCGGTCCCCAGCAAGACGCGCTTCTTAGGCAAGTCACCGGCGAATTGCAGGACAAGGGCTTCGTCATCGCCAGCATCGATAAGCTGGTGAACTGGGCGAGAACCGGCTCGCTGTGGCCGATGACCTTCGGCCTAGCCTGTTGCGCCATCGAGATGATTCACGCCTATTGCAGCCGCTACGACCTCGACCGCTTCGGCGTCGTGCCGCGTGGGAGTCCGCGCCAGTCGGACGTGATCATCGTCGCCGGCACGCTGACCAATAAAATGGCGCCGGCCTTCCGCAAGGTCTACGACCAGATGGCGGAGCCGCGATACGTGATCTCCATGGGTTCCTGCGCCAACGGCGGCGGCTACTACCATTACTCGTACTCGGTGGTACGCGGCTGCGACCGGGTGGTGCCGGTCGACATCTACGTCCCCGGATGCCCGCCGACAGCCGAGGCGCTCGTCTACGGCATCCTCCAGCTGCAGAAGAAGATCAACAGGACGGGAACGCTTTGGCGCTGATCAGCGCTCCGACGGCAAAGCGGACGGCAAGTAAACCGATAACGTGGAACCATGGATTTGGCCCTCAAAGACCTCGGCGATTACCTGGTCGGGGAATTTCCCGATGAAATCCTTGGCTGCGAAGTGGCGTTCGACCAGCTGACGATCAAGGCGCGGCACGTGTCGATCGCCAAGGTGCTGACGTTCCTGCGCGACAACGTCAATTGCCAATTCAAGCTGCTGGTCGATATCTGCGGCGCGGATTACCCGGAGCGCGAGCAGCGCTTCGAAGTCGTTTACCACCTGTTGAGCCTTACTCACAACAACCGCATCCGGGTCAAGGTGGCGACCGACGAACAGACCCCGGTGCCGTCGGTCACCGGCGTGTTCAGCGCCGCCAATTGGTTCGAGCGTGAGGCTTGGGACCTTTTCGGGATTTACTTCTCCGACCATCCGGACCTGCGCCGCATCCTCACCGATTACGGTTTCGAGGGCCATCCATTGCGCAAGGACTTCCCGCTTACCGGCTACGTCGAAGTGCGCTACGACGACGAGCAGAAGCGCGTCGTTTACGAGCCGGTGAAGCTGACCCAGGAATTCCGCAGCTTCGACTTCCTGAGCCCGTGGGAGGGCGTGCAGCAGGTGCTGCCGGGAGACGAGAAGGCAGGGGAGGCACCGCCGCAGCCGAAGCCGGAAGGGGGCGCCTGATGGCAGAGACCCAAATCCGCAACTTCAACCTCAATTTCGGACCGCAGCATCCGTCGGCACATGGCGTGCTGCGCCTGGTGCTGGAAATGGACGGCGAGATCATCGAGCGCGCCGATCCGCACATCGGGCTTCTGCACCGCGGTACCGAGAAGCTGATCGAATATAAGAGCTACCTGCAAGCAGTGCCGTATTTCGACCGTCTGGACTACGTCGCGCCGCAGAACCAGGAGCACGCCTTCGCGCTGGCGGTCGAGAAGCTGCTTGGCCTCGAGATTCCACCGCGCGCCCAGTACATCCGCGTACTCTACGCCGAGATCGGCCGCATCCTTAACCACATCCTCAACATCTGCTCGTATGCCATGGACGTCGGCGCGATGACGCCGATGCTGTGGATGTTCGAGGAGCGCGAGAAGCTGATGGAATACTGCGAGCGGGCGTCAGGTGCACGCATGCACATGGCCTATTTTCGGCCGGGCGGGGTGGCCTTCGACCTGCCGCCAAAGCTGCTCGAAGACATCGGCGCCTGGGCCGAACGTTTCCCGCGGATCATCGATGACTGCGAGACGCTGCTGACGGAGAACCGCATCTTCAAGCAGCGCACCGTCGACATCGGCGTCATCAACGCCGAACAATGCTTCGACTGGGGGTTCACCGGCCCCAACCTGCGCGCCGCCGGCGTCGCCTGGGACCTGCGCAAGGCGCAACCCTATGACGTCTACGACAAAATGCAGTTCGACATCCCCGTCGGTACCCACGGCGACTGCTACGAGCGCTACGTGGTCCGCATCCTCGAGATGCACGAAAGCGTGCGCATTATCAAGCAGTGCGTTAACGACATGCCGGGCGGGCCGTGCAAGGCTGACGACTACAAGATCAGCCCGCCGCGCCGCGCCGAGATGAAACAGTCGATGGAGGCCCTGATCCATCATTTCAAACTTTATACTGAGGGCTACCGCGTGCCGGCGGGCGAGGTCTACGTGGCGGTCGAGGCGCCGAAGGGCGAGTTCGCCGTCTATCTGGTGTCCGATGGCACCAACAAGCCCTACCGCTGCAAGATACGTGCGCCGGGCTTCGCGCACCTGCAGGCGATGGACTTTTTGAGCCGTGGCCACATGCTTGCCGACGTAGTTGCCAACATCGGCTCCCTCGATATCGTGTTCGGCGAGATCGACCGATGACCGACGCGCACACAGCCCGGCAACCGGAAACCTTTGCGTTCTCGTCCGAGAACGCAGACAAGGCGAAAGCGATCATCACCAAGTATCCGCCGCGCTTTCAGGCGAGCGCGGTGATGCCGCTGCTGGATCTGGCGCAACGCCAGAACGACGGCTGGCTGCCGAAAGCGGCCATGAACCACGTCGCCGAGATGCTGCAGATGCCGCCGATCCGGGTCTACGAGGTCGCCACCTTTTACACCATGTACAACCTGAAGCCGGTCGGCAAACATCACATCCAGGTATGTACCAACCTGCCGTGTTGGCTGCGCGGCTCTGACGTCGTCGTCGGCGCCTGCAAGCGAACGCTCGCCATCGATTTTGGCATGACCACCGAAGACGGCATGTTCACCCTATCCGAGGTCGAGTGCCTCGGCGCCTGCGTCAATGCGCCGATGATGCAGATTAACGACGATTATTATGAGGATCTGGATTCCGACACTACCGAGAAGATCCTGAGTACGCTGAAGTCCGGCGGCAAGCCGAAGCCGGGCTCGCAGATCGGACGCCATACCTGCGAGCCGGCGGGCGGGTTGACGACGCTGACGGACGCCGGGCCGCCGGCGATGAAGGCCGCGAAGCGCAAGATGGCCGACAAGGGAACGGACAGATAGCGATGCTCAGCGACGCCGACCGCATTTTCACCAACATTTACGGTCTCGGCGAGCCCGGGCTGGCCGGCGCCCGCGCCCGCGGCGACTGGGACGGCACCAAGGCGCTGCTCACCATGGGGCGCGAAAAGATCGTCCAGGTGATCAAGGATTCGGGCCTGCGCGGCCGCGGCGGCGCCGGCTTCGGCACCGGCATGAAATGGTCGTTCATGCCGAAGGAAATGGGCCCGCGCCCCCATTACCTGGTGATCAACGCCGACGAAGGCGAGCCCGGCACCTGCAAGGACCGCGAGATCCTGCGCAGCGAGCCGCACAAGCTGATCGAGGGCGCGCTGGTGGCGGCGTTCGCCATCGGCGCCAACGCCGCCTATTGCTACGTCCGCGGCGAGTTCTACCGCGAGACCGAGGCGCTGCAACGGGGCGTCGACGAAGCCTACGCCACCGGGCTGATCGGCAAGGACGCCTGCAAATCGGGATACCCGTTCGACTTCTATATCCACCGCGGCGCCGGCGCCTACATCTGCGGAGAGGAATCGGCGCTGATCGAGAGCCTCGAGGGCAAGAAGGGCCAGCCGCGCATGAAGCCGCCATTTCCGGCCGCCGTCGGCGCATTCGGATGCCCGACCACCGTCAATAACGTCGAGTCGATTGCCGTGGCGCCGGCAATCCTCAGACGCGGCGCCGCATGGTTTGCCAAGCTCGGCAAGCCCAACAACACCGGCACCAAGCTTTTCAACATCTCCGGCCACATCAATCAGCCGTGCACGGTCGAGGAGGAGATGGGCGTGCCGTTGATGGAGTTGATCGAGAGGCACGCCGGCGGCGTGCGCGGCGGCTGGAACAATCTGCTGGCGGTCATCCCCGGGGGCGCCTCGGTGCCGATCCTGCCGAAATCCGTCTGCGACACCGTGCATATGGACTTCGACTCGCTGCAGAAAGTGAAATCCGGCCTCGGCACCGCGGCGGTCATGGTGATGGACAAGTCCACCGACGTGGTGCGCGCGATCGCCCGGCTCAGCCGCTTCTACAAGCACGAAAGTTGCGGCCAATGCACGCCGTGCCGCGAGGGCACCGGCTGGATGTGGCGGATGATGGAGCGGCTGGTCCGCGGCGAGGCGACCATCGAGGAAATCGACCTGTTGCAGGAAGTCACCAAGCAGGTCGAGGGGCACACCATCTGCGCGCTGGGCGACGCGGCGGCATGGCCGATCCAGGGCCTGATCCGGCATTTCCGCCCCGAGCTCGAACGGCGTATCGCCGACCGCGCCGCCGCCGAGACGGAGGCCGCCTAACGGGCGCGACGACGGAGAGGGAACAGACGAAGATGCCGAAACTGACCATCGACGGCCGCCAAATCGAGGTCGAGGCGGGATTGACTGTCCTCCAGGCGTGCGAGCTGGCGGGCATCGAAATCCCGCGCTTCTGCTACCACGAACGGCTATCGATCGCCGGCAACTGCCGCATGTGCCTGGTCAAGATGGAACGCGCGCCGAAGCCGATCGCGTCGTGCGCGATGCCGGTGGCCGACGGCATGGTCATCTACACCGATACGCCCGAGGTACGGAAGATGCGCCGCAGCGTGATGGAGTTCCTGCTCATCAATCATCCACTCGATTGCCCGATCTGTGACCAGGGCGGCGAATGCGACCTGCAGGACCAGGCGATGGGCTATGGGTTCGACCGTTCGCGCTACCATGAGAACAAGCGCGCGGTGAAGGACAAGTACATGGGTCCGCTGATCAAGACGATCATGACCCGCTGCATTCATTGCACCCGGTGCATCCGCTTCGCGACCGAGATCGCCGGCGTGCCCGAGCTGGGCGTCACCGGCCGCGGCGAGAGCATGGAGGTCGGCACCTACGTCGAGAAAGCGCTGACGTCGGAGCTCTCCGGGAACATGATCGACCTGTGCCCGGTCGGCGCGCTGACGTCGAAGCCCTACGCCTTCATGGCGCGCTCGTGGGAACTGAAGAAGACGGAATCGATCGACGTGCTCGACGCGATCGGCTCCAACATCCGCGTCGACGCCCGCGGCGCCGAGGTGATGCGCATCCTGCCGCGTTTGAACGAGGACGTGAACGAGGAGTGGATCTCCGACAAGACCCGCTTCGCCTGCGACGGGCTGCGGCGGCAGCGCCTGGATCAGCCGTACGTGCGGCGCGACGGCAAACTGCAGCCCGCGTCCTGGACCGAGGCGTTCGACGCCATCGCGGCGCGGCTGAAGGGCGTCGCCGGCGGCCGCATCGCCGCCATCGCCGGCGACCTCGCGGACTGCGAATCGATGATGGCGCTGAAGGACTTGATGACGGCGCTCGGCTCGCCCCACACCGATTGCCGGCAGAACGGCGCCAAGCTCGATTCCGCGTGCCGGGCGGGATATCTGTTCAACACCACCATCGCCGGCATCGACAAGGCCGACGCGTGCCTGCTGATCGGCACCAACCCGCGTCGCGAGGCGCCGGTGCTGAACGCGCGGCTGCGCAAGCGGTTCCTGGCCGGCGGGTTTGCTATTGGCATGATCGGCCCGAAGGACGACCTGACCTATCCCTACGAGCACGTCGGCGGCGACGGACACGCCTTGCGGCAGGTGGCATCAGGCCGCCATCCCTTCGCCAAGACGCTGAAGGAAGCCAAAAAGCCGATGTTGATCCTGGGGCAGGGCGCGCTCGCCCGGCCGGACGGCGCGGCGGTGCTGGCGCTGGCGCGAGAGATCGCCGAGGGCCGCGGCATGATCGACGAAAAGGCCGGCTGGAACGGCTTCAATGTGCTGCACACGGCGGCGGCCCGGGTCGGCGGCATGGACCTCGGGTTCGTGCCGGGACGGGGCGGCCGCGACGTCGCCGGCATCCTGGCCGGTGTCAAGGAACGACAGATCGAGGTGGTGTACCTGTTGGGCGCCGACGAGATCGATATGGCCGGCCTGGAAGGCGCGTTCATGATCTACCAGGGACATAACGGCGACGCGGGCGCGCACCGCGCTGACGTCATCCTGCCGGGCGCAGCGTATACGGAAAAGAACGGCACCTACGTCAGCACCGAGGGCCGCACGCAACGGACACGGCTAGCGGTCTATCCACCCGGCGACGCACGCGAGGACTGGACGATCATCCGCGCACTGTCGGCGATGCTCGGCAAGACCTTGCCCTACGATGATGTAGATGCATTGCGGGCCCGCCTGTTGAAGGCGAGCGACGCGTTCTTGAAGGTCGATGAGGTGACGGCGGCGAAATGGGGCGCGTTCGGCAAGGCCGGCGAGATTGACACGGCATTGTTCCGCTCGCCGATCGACAATTTCTACATGACCGACCCAATCAGCCGGGCGTCGAAGACTATGGCCGAATGCACGGCGATGAGCCGGGGCGGCGACACGGGGAAGACCGGCACCGATGGCTGATTTGTGGACCGCATATTTGTGGCCGATGGCGTGGATCGTCATCAAGATCGTCGCCATCGTGGCGCCGCTTCTGTTCTGCGTCGCTTACCTGACCTACGCCGAGCGGAAAGTCATCGGCGCCATGCACTTGCGCCGGGGCCCCAACGTCGTCGGGCCGTTCGGGTTGCTGCAGCCGATCGCCGACGGCCTCAAGCTGTTCATGAAGGAGACGGTGATCCCGTCCGGCGCCAACCGCGGCGTGTTCGTCATCGCGCCGTGCGTGACCTTCATTCTGGCGCTGGTCGCGTGGGCGGTGATCCCGGTCGGCGACGGCATGGTGCTGGCCGACATCAACGTCGGCATCCTTTTTCTATTCGCCATCTCCTCGCTCGGCGTCTACGGCATCCTGATGGCCGGCTGGGCGTCGAATTCGCGTTACGCGTTCCTGGGCGCGTTGCGCTCGGCGGCGCAGATGGTGTCCTACGAGGTGTCGATGGGGTTCATCATCATCACCGTGCTGCTGTGTTCCGGCTCGCTGAACCTTTCCGCCATCGTCAAGGCGCAGAAGGAGGTCTGGTTCGTGGTGCCGCTGCTGCCGATGGCGGTGATCTTCTTCGTCTCGACGTTGGCCGAGACCAACCGCCACCCGTTCGACCTGCCGGAGGCGGAATCCGAGCTGGTGGCCGGCTACAACGTCGAATACTCGGCGATGACGTTCGCGCTGTTCTTCCTCGGCGAGTACGCAAACATGATCCTGATGTCGGGCATGACGACGGTGCTGTTCCTGGGCGGCTGGCTGCCGCCGATGGACGTGCTGCCGTTCACCTGGGTGCCGGGCCCCGTGTGGTTCGCACTCAAGGTGGCGGCCGTGCTGTTCGTGTTCCTATGGGTGCGGGCGACTTTTCCGCGCTATCGCTACGACCAGCTGATGCGGCTCGGCTGGAAGGTGTTCCTGCCGATCTCGCTGGCGGCGGTAGCGATCGTCGGCGGCGCGGTGGTGGCGTTCGACATCGCGCCAAAAAGCTGAAGCGGCCAAGCGGCCGAAACGGATTGAGAGGAAGGCGACCATGAGCTTTATCGACCGCGGCGCGAGAACGGTGTTCCTGACCGAGCTCCTGAGCGGCTTGGCGCTGACATTCCGCTATATGTTTCGCCACAAGGTGACCATCAACTATCCGTTTGAAAAGGGACCGCTTAGCCCACGGTTCCGCGGCGAGCACGCGCTTCGGCGCTATCCCAACGGCGAGGAGCGCTGCATCGCCTGCAAGCTGTGCGAGGCCATCTGTCCGGCGCAGGCGATCACCATTGAGGCCGAGCCGCGCGCCGACGGCAGCCGCCGCACCACCCGCTACGACATCGACATGGTGAAGTGCATCTACTGCGGGCTGTGCCAAGAGGCGTGCCCGGTGGACGCCATCGTCGAGGGACCGAACTTCGAGTTCGCCACCGAGACCCGCGAGGAGCTGCTCTACGATAAGGACAAGCTGCTGGCCAACGGCGACCGCTGGGAAACCGAGCTGGCGGAACGGCTGCGTGCCGACGCGCCGTACCGGTGACCAGCGGCCAAGGGGAGACGAGGGGAGCAACCACGTAATGATCCAGGCGCTGGCATTCTACATGTTCGCGTTCGTTGCCGTCGCCTCGGCGGTGATGGTGATCTCCGCCAAGAACCCGGTGCACTCGGTGCTGTTCCTGATTCTGACCTTCTTCAATTCGGCGGCGTTATTCGTGCTGATGGGGGCGGAGTTCCTGGCGATGATCCTGGTCGTCGTCTACGTCGGCGCGGTGGCGGTGCTGTTCATGTTCGTGGTCATGATGCTCGACATCAATTTCGTCGAATTGCGCCAGGGATTCTTGCAATACCTGCCGCTGGGCGGCATGATCGGGCTATTGTTGCTGGCCGAGTTGCTGGTCGTCATCGGCGGTTGGGCGCTGGATCCGCAAGCGGCCAAAACCGCCGGCGCGCCGATGCCGTCCCCGGCCACGGTGACCAACACCCATGCGCTCGGCGAGCTTTTCTACACGCATTACATCTACCTGTTCCAGGCGGCCGGCATGGTGCTGCTGGTGGCGATGATTGGTGCCATCGTGCTGACGCATCGCCGGCGTACCGGCGTGCGCAAGCAGAGCATCGCCGACCAGATCGCGCGCAGCGCCAAGGAAAGCGTAGAGGTCCGCGACGTGCCGACGGGAAAGGGGATCTGATGTTCACCATCGGCCTTGCCCATTACCTGACGGTGGCGGCGGTCCTGTTCACGCTCGGGATCTTCGGCATCTTCCTCAACCGCAAGAACGTCATCGTCATCCTGATGTCTGTGGAGCTGATGTTGCTCGCCGTCAATATCAACTTGGTGGCGTTCTCGGCGGCGCTGGGCGACCTCGTCGGGCAGGTATTCGCGATGTTCGTGCTGACCGTGGCGGCGGCCGAAGCAGCCATCGGGCTTGCCATCCTGGTGGTATATTTCCGCAATCGAGGCTCGATCGCCGTCGAAGACATCAACATGATGAAGGGCTAGGACGACGATGCTGGAAATCTTGGCCGTCTTCCTGCCGCTGATCGGCTCGTTCATCGCCGGCTGCCTGGCGTTCGCCACGCCGGCCGACGAGAACGCGCGGGCCCGCATCGATGCCGCCGCGCAGTGGGTGACGTCCGGCGCCCTGATACTGGCCGCCGTGTCCGCCGGGTTCGTGTTCTGGGACGTGGTGCCCGGCGACCGCCCGCATACCTTGGAACTTTTCACCTGGATCGATTCCGGTGCCATGGAGGTCAGCTGGGCGATCAAGGTCGATACGCTGTCGGCGGTGATGCTGTTCATGGTTACCACGGTGTCCTCGGTGATCCACGTCTATTCGATTGGCTACATGCACGGCGACCCGGGCGTGCCGCGGTTCATGTGCTACCTCAGCCTGTTCACGTTCTTCATGCTAATGCTGGTCAGCGCCGATAACCTGGTGCAACTGTTCTTCGGCTGGGAAGGGGTAGGCCTGTGCTCGTACCTGCTGATCGGATTCTGGTATGATCGGCCATCGGCCAACGCCGCGGCGATCAAGGCGTTCATCGTCAATCGCATTGGCGATTTCGGGTTCGCGCTCGGCATCTTCGCGGTGTTCGTGCTGTTCCAATCGGTGGATTTTGACGTCATCTTCGCCGCCGCGCCCGGGAAGGCGAAGGCGACGCTGATGGTTTTCGGGATTGAGTTCCACGCACTGACGGTATGCGCGCTGTTGCTGTTCGTCGGCGCCATGGGCAAGTCGGCACAGCTCGGGCTGCACACCTGGCTACCGGACGCCATGGAAGGCCCGACTCCAGTGTCGGCACTGATCCACGCCGCGACCATGGTCACCGCCGGCGTGTTCATGGTCGCCCGCATGTCTCCGCTGTTCGAGTTCTCAGAAACGGCGCTGACCGTGGTCACCGTGGTCGGCGCCTCGACTGCCATCGTGACGGCCACCATCGGCTGCGTGCAGAACGACATCAAGCGAGTGATCGCGTACTCGACCTGCTCGCAGCTCGGTTACATGTTCTTCGCCGCCGGTGTTTCGGCGTATTCGGCCGGCATTTTTCATCTGATTACTCACGCGTTCTTCAAGGCGCTGCTGTTCCTCGGCGCCGGCTCGGTAATCCACGCCATGTCGGCCGAGCAAGACATGCGCAAGATGGGCGGGCTATGGCGGCTCATCCCCGTCACTTACGTGCTGATGTGGATCGGCTCGCTGGCGCTGGCCGGCGTCTGGCCGTTCGCCGGATACTATTCGAAGGATACCATCCTCGAAGCCGCCTACGCCGCCGAGACGGTGGCCGGCGGCTACGCGTTCTGGATGGGTGTCCTGGCGGCGTTCCTGACCGCATTCTATTCGTGGCGGCTGATCATCATGACCTTCCACGGCGCGCCGCGCGCCGACGCGCACGTCATGGGTCACGTCCACGAAAGTCCGAAGGTGATGATCCTGCCTCTGTTCGTGCTGGCGGCAGGTTCGGTATTCATGGGCTACGTCGGCTTCGAGAGCTTCGTCGGTCAAAAGGCCGGCGAATTCTGGGGCGAGGCGATCGCGGTGCTGCCGCATCACAAGGCACTCGAGGCCGCCCATCACGTGCCGGCGTGGGTCAAGTACCTACCTTTGGTGGTTGCTTTTGCCGGCATCGGGCTTGCCTACGTGCTGTACATGCTACGTCCCGAGATTCCGGCCTTGATCGCTGCCCGCTTCCAAGCCGTATACCGGTTCCTGCTCAACAAGTGGTACTTCGACGAGCTCTACGACTTCCTGTTCGTGCGGCCGGCGTTTTACCTTGGCAGAGGGTTCTGGCGCACCGGCGACGGCACCCTGATCGACGGCGTCGGCCCGGACGGCGTTTCCGCTGCGGTCCTCAATCTCGCGCGCCGCGCCGCTGCGGTGCAGACCGGGTATCTTTACCACTACGCGTTCGCCATGCTGACGGGCGTCGTCGTCCTGATCACGTGGTATCTGTTCCAGCATACGGGATGAGCGGAATCATGACGCAGTTTCCGATCCTGTCGCTGTTGACTTTCCTGCCGTTGGTGGGCGCGCTGTTCATCCTTACCATCCGCGGCGACGCTGAAGTGGTTGCCCGCAACGCCCGCAACGTCGCGTTGTGGACGTCGATGATCAATTTCCTGCTGTCGCTGTTCATCTGGGTCAACTTCGATTCCTCGACCGCAAAGTTCCAGTTCGTCGAGGAATCGCAGTGGATGCCTGCCTTCGGCATCAATTACAAGCTCGGCGTCGACGGCATCTCGATGTTCTTCGTGCTGTTGTCGACCCTGTTGACTCCGGTTTGCGTGCTGGCGAGCTGGGAGAGCATCCAGGCCCGGATCAAGGAATACATGATCTCGTTCCTGATCATGGAAACTTTCATGATCGGCATGTTCAGCGCCCTCGACATGGTGGTCTTCTACGTCTTCTTCGAAGCGGTATTGATCCCGATGTTCGTCATCATTGGCGTGTGGGGCGGGCCGCGCCGTGTGTACGCGGCGTTCAAGTTCTTCCTCTACACCCTGGCTGGCTCGGTGCTGATGCTGCTGGCGATCCTGGCGATGTACTTCGATGCCGGCACCACCGACATTCCGACGTTGATGACGCATCGCTTCCCGGCCGCTTTTCAGGCGTGGATGTGGCTGGCGTTCTTCGCCTCGTTCGCGGTGAAGATCCCGATGTGGCCGGTGCATACTTGGTTGCCGGACGCCCACGTCGAGGCGCCGACGGCCGGCTCGGTGATCCTGGCGGCCGTGCTCCTGAAGTTCGGCGGCTACGGGTTCCTGCGCTTCTCGCTGCCGATGTTTCCAGAAGCATCGGTGCTGTTCACGCCTCTGATCTACACCCTCAGCATCGTCGCCGTCGTTTACACCTCGCTGGTGGCGCTGGCGCAGGAGGACATGAAGAAGCTGATCGCGTATTCGTCGGTGGCCCACATGGGCTTCGTCACCATCGGCACCTTCACGCTGACCGTGCAAGGTATCGAGGGAGCGATCTACCAAATGCTCAGCCACGGCATCGTTTCGGCGGCGCTGTTCCTCATCGTCGGCGTCGTTTACGACCGCATGCATTCGCGCGACATTGCCACCTACGGCGGCTTGGTCCACCGCATGCCGGCCTATGCGCTGGTGTTCATGCTGTTCATGCTGGCTTCGGTCGGGTTGCCGGGGACGGCCGGCTTCATCGGCGAGTTCCTGGTCTTGGTCGGCGCCTTTCAGGTCAACACCTGGGTGGCGGCACTGGCGGCCACCGGCCTGATCCTGGGCGCTGCGTATATGCTCTATCTCTACCGTCGAGTGATCTTCGGCGTGTTGACTAAGGACAGCCTGAAGGCGATCTTCGACATGAGTCCGCGCGAGATCGCGGTGTTCGCGCCGCTGGTGGTGCTGGTGATTTGGATGGGCGTCTATCCGTCGCCGTTCCTCGACGTCATGCACGCCTCGGTCGCCAACCTTTTGATCCAGGTGCAGGCGGGACTCGACGTCGGCGCGGCGACGGCCGTGGCGGGGCGCTAGGAAAGGGAGCAGGGAACCCATGATGGCGGAAGTCCCGAACTTGGTGCCGGCGCTGCCGGAGTTGTTCCTGGCGCTTTCCATCATGGCGCTCTTGATGTTCGGTGTGTTTCAGAAGGGCGGCTTGGCCGAGGAGGACGTCAAGACCTCGCGGCTGATCTCGTATCTAGGGATCCTGGTGCTGGTGCTGGCGGGACTCCTGGAAACGACGCTCGCCGGCGGCCGGCTGGTGACGTTCTCCAACATGTTCGTCAGCGACCCGTTCGCGGTGTTCTGCAAGGTGCTGGTATTGATTGGCTCGTCGCTGGCGATCGTCATCTCGCAGGGCTTTATCGAACGCCAGCACATGGCGCGGTTCGAATATCCCATCTTGATCGTGTTCGCGACGCTCGGCATGATGCTGATGATCTCGGCCAACGATCTGATCTCGCTGTACCTGGGGATCGAAATGCAGTCGCTGTCGCTCTACGTGATCGCTGCCTTCCAGCGCGACGACACGCGATCCACCGAGGCCGGATTGAAGTATTTCGTGCTCGGCGCCGTGGCGTCTGGGATGCTGCTCTACGGCAGCTCGCTGATCTACGGTTTCACCGGCACCACCAACTTCGACAAGCTGACGACGGTGTTCCACGCCGGCGGCGGCGTCAACGTCGGTGTCATCTTCGGTATCGTCTTCATCCTGGCGGGCCTCGCCTTCAAGGTCTCGGCGGTGCCGTTCCACATGTGGACGCCCGACGTCTATGAGGGCGCCCCGACCCCGATCACGGCGTTCTTCTCGGTGGCGCCAAAGATCGCAGCGTTGGCCTTGTTCATCCGAGTGATGGTGGGGCCGTTCGGTGGGTTGCTGGCGGAATGGCAGCAAATCGTGGTGTTCGTGTCGGTGGCGTCGATGGTGCTCGGCGCATTTGCTGCCATCAACCAGACCAACATCAAGCGGCTGATGGCCTACAGCTCGATCGGTCATGTCGGTTACGCGCTGATCGGGCTCGCCGTCGGCAACCAGGCCGGCGTCCGCGGCATGTTGATCTACCTCGCGATTTACCTGTTCATGAACGTCGGTACCTTCGGCTGCATCCTGTGCATGCGCCGCGGCGACCGCATGGTCGAGGGCATCAACGACCTCGCCGGACTGGGCAAGACCCATCCGATGCTGGCGCTGGCCGTCGGCATCTTCATGTTCTCGATGGCCGGCATCCCACCACTCGCTGGGTTTTTCGGCAAGCTCTACATTTTTCTCGCCGCCATTGAGGCGAAGTTGTACGCGCTCGCCGTCATCGGCGTGCTGTCGAGCGTGGTGGCAGCGTTCTATTACCTGCGCATCGTGCAGTTGGTGTATTTCAGCGATCCGGAGGAGGCGCTCGACCGGCCTGTCAGCCGCGACCTCGGCCTCGTCATCACTGCCACCGGGCTGATTATCGTGCTGTTTTTCGTCTACCCGGCGCCGATCCTGTCGGGCGCCGCGGCTGCCGCCGCGGCCCTTTTCCCTGGCTGATGCGCGAACCCCATCTTCCGCCCGCATACCGGCTGATCATGCTCGACACGGTCGACAGCACCAATGCCGAGGCCCGGCGGCTAGCCATCCTGGGCGAGGAGAAGTCGCCGGACGGCACCCTGATTTGGGCCAAGGAGCAGACCGCCGGACGGGGCCGCCGCGGCCGCAAGTGGCAAAGCCCGAGGGGCAACCTCTACTGTTCGCTGATCCTGCGTCCCGAAGTGCCAGCCGAACAGGCGGCGCAACTGAGCTTCGTAGGGGCGTTGGCGGCATGCGACGCGCTCAGCGCCATCAGCCCCCCAGGGCATATCGTTCAAATCAAATGGCCGAACGATATCCTGTTGAACGGCGAGAAGGTCGGAGGACTGCTGCTGGAAGCCGAGACCGGCGGCGGCAAGACGCCGGACTGGGTGATCATGGGCCTCGGCGTCAACGTCGCCCAGTATCCGTCGAACGTGGAGTTCCCGGCGACTTCGCTAAAGGCGTCCGGCTGGACGGTGATCGAGGTCGATTGCCTGGAGGCATTTTCGCGCCACTTCATGACCTGGGCCAACACTTGGCTCGACCAGGGGTTCGGCGCGATCCGCAAGCACTGGCTGTGGCGTTGCAAGGGCATCGGCGACAAGATCGAGGTCCGGCTGGCCAATAAGACCATGAAGGGCGTATTCAAGGATATCGACCAGGACGGGGCTTTGTTGCTGAAATCCGGCAAGCGCGAGCTTAGGATCACCGCCGGCGACGTGTTCTTCACCACGGCCTGAACGGGAATTCGCCATGCTGCTCGCCATTGATTCAGGGAACACCAACACCGTCTTCGCCGTCTTCGACGACAACGACAAGGTGCGCGGTGAATGGCGGTTGTCGACCAGCCCCAACCGCACCGCCGACGAGTTCGGCCTGTCGCTGAAGCAGTTGATGGCGGAGGCCGGTCTCAAGCCCAAGGACGTCACCGCTGCGATCATCGCCACCGTGGTGCCGGCGACCCTGTTTGCGTTGAAGACCCTGTGCCGCAATACCTTCGGCTGCGATCCTCGGGTGGTCGGCGAACCGGGACTCAAACTCGGGCTCAAGGTGCTGGTCGACCGGCCGGACGAAGTCGGCGCCGACCGGTTGGTCAACGCGGTATCCGCGTTCGACCGCTACGGCGGACCGCTGATCGTCGTCGATTTCGGCACCGCCACGACCTTCGACATCATCGACGCCAAAGGCAGCTATCTCGGGGGTGTCATTGCGCCCGGCGTCAATCTGTCGCTCGAGGCGTTGCACATGGCGGCGGCGAAGCTGCCGCGTGTCGACGTCAAGAAGACCGAGCGGGTGACGGGCAAGGATACGGTCGCGGCCATGCAGTCGGGAATCTACTGGGGATACGTCAGCCTGATCGAGGGGCTGGTGGCGCGACTGCGTGCCGAACACGGCGACGACGTCGAGGTGATTGCCACCGGTGGGCTGGCGCCGCTGTTCACCGAGGCCGTGAGCTGCATCAAGCAATCGGACCCGGAGCTGACCCTGCGCGGCCTGCTGCTGGTCCATCGCCGCAACAAATGACGCGAAAGCGGAGCGACGAGCTCGTCTTCCTGCCTCTCGGGGGCGCCGGCGAGATCGGCATGAATCTCAACCTCTATGGCTACGGGCCGCCCGGCGACGAGACCTGGGTGATGGTTGATCTCGGCGTCACCTTCAGCGACGGCGCGATTCCGGGAGTGGACGTAATCATGCCCGACCCCGGTTTCATCGTCGAACGGCGCGATCGGCTGGCCGGCCTGTTCCTCACCCACGCCCACGAAGATCATCTGGGCGCGGTGCCCTACCTTTGGGACCGGCTCCGTTGCCCGGTCTACGCGACGCCGTTCGCCATTTCCATCCTGAGGCGCAAGCTGGCCGAGACCACCTTCGCCGACCAGGTCGAGATCATCGAGGTACCACTCGGCGGCCGCGTTCGCCTCGGCCCCTTCGACATGGAGCTGATCACGCTCACCCATTCCATCCCCGAGCCCAACGCCATCGCCATCCGCACCGGCCTCGGTACGGTGCTGCACACCGGCGACTGGAAATTCGACCCGGCGCCGGTTGTGGGCGCGGTTTCCGACGAGGCGGCCTTGCGCAAGCTGGGCAACGACGGTGTGCTGGCGATGGTGTGTGATTCGACCAACGTGTTTGTGCCCGGGGAATCGGGCTCAGAAGCCGACCTCGAGGCGACGCTGACCAAATTGATCGGCGAATGCCAACACCGGGTCGCCGTCACCTGCTTCGCCACCAATGTCGCCCGACTCGAGACCATCGCCAAGGCGGCCCGGGCCAACGGGCGCGACGTCGTGCTGGCCGGCCGCTCACTGCGGCGCATCGACGACGCGGCGCGGGAGAACGGCTATCTCGCGAACGTGCCCGCCTTCCTCGACGAGGAAGATACCGGCCATATCCCGGCGGACAAGGTGCTGATCGTGTGCACCGGCAGTCAGGGCGAGCCCAGGGCGGCGCTGGCCCGCATCGCCGCCGGCGAGCACGGCAACGTCACCCTCAGCGACGGCGACGCGGTGATCTTTTCGTCGCGCATCATTCCCGGCAACGAAGCGGCCATCGGCAGGCTGCACAATGCCCTGGTCGCCCGCGGCATCCGGGTGGTTTCGACGGAAGACGACATCGTCCACGTCTCCGGCCATCCGGCTCGCGGCGAGTTGGTGCGCATGTATCAGCTGGTGCGGCCGGCGATCGCCGTGCCGGTGCATGGTGAACTCCGGCATATGGTCGAGCACGCGGCGCTAGCCCGCGACTGCCAAGTGCCGCACGCCGTCGTCGCTGAAAACGGCGCCATCGTACGGCTGGCACCGGGCGAACCGGAAATTGCCGCCAACGCCCCGGTCGGCCGGCTGGCGGCCGACGGCAACCGGCTTGTCCGCCTCGACGGCGAATTGGTGCGCCAGCGTACGCGGGCGATGTGGCATGGCGCCGCCATGGTCACGGTGGTGATTAATGGCGCCGGCGGGCTGGCCCGCGAGCCCCAAATCTCGACCACCGGGCTGCTGGAGGAGGGCGACGACACCGTCGAACGGGCGGTGCTCGATGCGACCCGCGCCGCCGTGGAAGCGTTGCCGGCCAAACGGCGCGCCGACGACGAGGAGCTCAAGGAGGCGGTGCGACTTGCGGTCCGGCGCGCTTTCAACGACAGTGTGGCGAAGAAGCCGGTGACCACCGTACACCTTGTACGCATCTGAAAGGGAAGGGGCCTGCGCCGATGATCGGCAAGCTCAACCACGTCGCCGTCG
>Ga0214471_10000651_pt1 | contig 28490 bp, 25 predicted proteins | sample RVTome_5_FD_207665 | JGI IMG/M metagenome (GOLD analysis project Ga0214471, IMG submission 207665) | Soil microbial communities from uranium-contaminated site in the Upper Colorado River Basin, Wyoming, United States - RVT142D155 | ecosystem: Environmental > Terrestrial > Soil > Contaminated >... | reverse complement strand
CTTGAAAGCCCGAGTGCGAGTGATACCAATAGGTGCCGCTCTGGCGGACCGGAAAGCGGTAGACGAAGGTCTCGCCGGGCGCAATACCCCGATAGCTGATCCCCGGCACGCCGTCCATTTCGAACGGCAGCAGGATGCCGTGCCAGTGGACGGACGTCGGTTCGTGCAGGCGGTTCGTCACGCGCAGCGTGACCGTGTCGCCTTCCCACCAGCGCAGTACGGGAGCGGGAATCGAACCGTTGATCGTCGTTGCTACACCGGGCATGCCCGTGAAGTTGACGGGCGTTTCGTCGATCGTGAGGTTGAACTCTGTGCCCGCGAGAGTCTGCGGCGTCCCGGTGGCTGCGGGTGCCTGCGCCCATGCCCGGGGTATCCAGGGCGACAGCCCCAGCGCGACGCCACCGCCCGCCAAGCCGGCGAGGAATCGCCGCCGCGGCAAGCCCGGCTCGGGTATCCGTGTGCGGGAAGCGTGCTTCATGTCGGTCCTCAGGCGGCGGCACCGCGCGTCGTGTCTTGCAAACCCACGCCGCGGGGGCTCTCGAGCGATCACATTAGCGACGGGGCACTGTCGGACGCGTGACGCGTGGATTACAGTGGCGTCATCGTCCTGTCATCTTGCTAACAGCGCCGCCCGCGTACCGTCGTCCCGAATGAAGATCCTGATCGTCGAAGACGAAGCGAAAACCGCTGCATACCTCCAGCAGGGGCTGAGCGAAGCCGGCTTCGTCGTGGACGTCGCCCGCAACGGCTTGGACGGACACCATCTGGCCATGACCGAGCGATACGACCTGATCGTCCTCGACGTCATGCTTCCGGACATCGACGGTTGGCGCATTCTCAAGGCGCTGCGCGAGGCGGGCGGCAAGGCACCAGTTCTGTTTCTCACGGCTCGCGATACGGTGAATGATCGCGTCAAGGGCTTGGATCTCGGTGCGGACGACTACCTCGTCAAGCCTTTTGCGTTCGCGGAGCTCTTGGCGCGCGTGCGCACGCTGCTTCGTCGCGGCGCGAGCCCGGCGTTCGAAACGACGCTCGCCGTCGCCGATCTCGAGCTCGACCTGATGCGCCGCCGCGTGACACGCGCCGGACAGCGCATCCCGCTCACGGCTAAAGAGTTCGCGCTGCTCGAGCTCCTGATCCGCCACCGCGATGAAGTCCTGCCGCGCTCGCTGATCGCGTCCCAGGTGTGGGACATGAATTTCGACAGCGACACGAACGTCATCGATGTCGCCATTCGGCGGCTGCGCGCGAAGATCGACGATGCGTTCGACCGAAAGCTCATCCAAACCGTACGCGGTATGGGCTACATGCTCGACGCGTCGGGCGAGGCATAGCGGCTCATGCGTCGTCCCCTATCCCTCGCCTCCCGCCTGACGCTGTTCTTCGGCATCGCAGCCGCGATCGTTTTTCCCATCTTCGGATGGGTCATCAGCGAGTCGATGGAGCGGCATTTCGAAGAGGGGGACACGGAAGAGCTCGAGCTCATTGCCGATGCCATCGAGGGCGCGCTATCCGCCGTCCACTCGGCCGGCGGCTTGGCGCCGGTCGAGCAGAGATTCGACGATATCCTGATCGGCCATCACAGCGCCTCCCTGTATATCGCCGATGCCGACGCCCGAACTGTTTATGCCAGCAGCGCGGGTCCCGATCTATCGGGCGCTGCGCAAGCCACCGAGGCGGCCCCCGAGGACGATCCAGTTCGCCGCTGGAGCGACGCGGATCACAGCTACCGCGTGCTGACCCGGCGTTTACGCCCCGGCCCGATCGGCGACAAGGATTACATCATCGCCGTCGCAGTCCCGATCGATTTTCACCTTCAATTCCTGGCATCGTTCCAGCGGACCTTGTGGCTCATGATCGCAAGCAGCATCGCCGTGATGAGCCTCATGGGCTGGATCGCCGTGCGCCAAGGCCACGCCCCGCTCAGAGACATCGTGGCCAGGATGCGTCGCATCAGCGCCGATAAGCTCGAGAGCGTCATTCCTCCAGATACTGTCCCTCGAGAGCTGTCCGCTCTGGCGGAGTCCTTCAACGACATGCTTGGGCGCGTCGATGAGGCGTTTCGGCGGCTCTCGCATTTCAACGCCGACATCGCGCACGAGCTGCGCACGCCGATCACGAACTTGATGACCCAAACGCAGGTCGCGCTCTCTCGGGCACGCACGATCGATGAATACCGCGAGATCCTCTATTCGAACATGGAGGAGTACGAGCGCATGGCGCAGATGATCGGCGATATGCTCTTTCTCGCGCAGACGGACAACGGTGCGCGCAAGGCGGAGGCGTCGGTCGTCGATCTCGACGCGGAAGCGCATGGCCTGTTCGAGTACTACGAAGGCTGGGCCGAGGAACGCGGCGTCACGCTGAAGCTCAAAGGCACCGCCAAAGTCACGGGCGATCGCTTGATGCTGCAGCGCGCGCTCGGGAATCTCCTTTCGAACGCCATCCGTCACACGGCTGCCGGACGAACCGTGCACGTGAAGCTTGCCGCGACGGAGGACGGCAGTGTCCGCGTAACGGTCGAGAACCCGGGCGCAGAGATACCGCCCGAGCACCTGCCGAAGCTGTTCGACCGGTTCTATCGTGTCGACGCATCGCGGCAGCGCAGCGGGGAAGGCGCCGGGCTTGGACTCGCGATCGTTAAGTCGATCGTCGATGCCCACGGTGGGAAGATCGAGGTCACTTCGGCCGACGGCCGCACCGCGTTTCAGGTCGTCCTGCCGGACCAGGCCGTGCCCGAGCTCTAGCTCGCGGTCGGCCCGGCGACGACGTTCTGGGGCGTGCCGGCGAGAAAGCCACGGATGTTCTCGACAGTCGTGCTTACGATCCGATCGACGGCCTCGCGCGTGTTGAATGCGCTATGCGGCGTCACGATGACGTTCGGCATCCGCAGCAGCACGTGGTTGGCGACGAGATTGCGCAGGTCATATTGATCGCAAAAGAACGAGCAGATGAGCTCAGCCTCCTCGCGGATCATCGGCTCGTCCGGGAGCACGTCGAGGCCTGCCGCAGCGACTTTGCCGCTCGTGAGCGCCTGAATCAGTGCGCGCGTATCGATGAGATCACCGCGGGCGGTGTTGATGATGACCACGCCGTCCTTCATTCGCGCGAACGCCTGCGGCGAAAGGAGTCGACGCGTCTCGGGCAGCGACGGCACGTGCAGCGTGATCACGTCTGCGAGACGCCATAGCTCGTCCAGCGCGACATAGCGAAAATCCGCGGATCGCGCAAACCGGGCGTCCTCGACGATATCGACGGCGACGACTTCCATGCCGAAGCCCTTCGCGATGCGCACGACGTGCCGGCCGATGCTGCCCGTTCCGATTACGCCAAGGACCTTGCCGGCAAGATCGAAGCCCTGCAAGCCTTCGGGCGAGAAGTGTCCGCGCTGGGCGCGCTCGATCGCCTCTGGAAGCCGGTGGCTCAATGCAAGCAGCAGCGCAAATACGTGCTCAGCCACGGTATTCTCGCCGTAGCTGGGCACATTGCTGACGGTGACGCCATGCGCTGCACAATAAGCCGTGTCGATATGGTCGAATCCGGTGGAGCGGGTCGCGACGAGCTTGAGCTGTAGCAGCTGCTCGAGCGCGGGCCGATCGGGCGCCGAGTAAACGAAAGTAGAAACTACATCGGCGTCAGCAAATTCCGCGGCGTTGTCCGAGCGCAAGGGCTTTTCGGTCACGGCGAGCTCGTGTGAACCGGCAAGCGCCTCGAAGGCCGCGACCTCGCGATGCTCAGCTTCAAAAACGACTATCTTCACGTCTCGCTCTCCGGTCATCGGTCATCGGTCGAGGATGGGAACCGATTCCTCCTCACCGCGTTTGATGGCGATAGGAAAAATCCAGCCGAATCGGGTCGACGTCCGCGCTCTCGATACGCGCTCCGTCGGACGCGTTGAATACGGCCACCATGACATGGTAAGCGTGCTCGCCGCGCGGGATACCGCCGTGCATCGTCGGCTCGGGATGTTCCTTGGGATGCCCTTGGATCAGGGCGGCTGGAAAGACCCCGAGATAGACCGTGATGCCGCCGGCTGTTCGAGAGCTACTGACATCCGCTGCGACCGCGGCCTCGGACGGCGCAAGCGTCAATGCCATGGTCACGGCAAAAACGACTCTGCAGATCCTCAGCGCGTTCATCGCCAGCGAGCTCCAGACGGCGGTCCCGGGTCGAATCGCGGCTTCCTTGACAGCCTCGCCAGATTCTCGAGTCCGCGCTCGCTCATGCCATCGCACCTTCACCAACGAGCGTGGTGGCCGGCCGCGTGAACCGCGTTTGAAAGTGCTCCTGGGTAACGATAGCCGGTGGGACTGCGTCGCTGAAATCCTTGCGGCGCGCCGTCCGATCGATCACGGTGCCGTCGGGAATGTGGCAGCCACGATCGACGATCGCGCCCTGGAGACGGCAATGCCGGCCGATCACTGCTCCCGGCAAAATCACCGATTCCGTGACCTCGGAACGCGGCGACACTCTCACGTCCGCAAACAGGACTGAACGGCGCACCGTTGCCCCTTGGATCGCGCAACGACCAGCCACCAGTGAGCGTTCGAGCCGGTCCGCGGACTTGTGCACGACATAACGAAGGATGGATCGCTCTGTCGAAGCCGCTCTCAATGGCCAACTCGGGTCATCGATACGCAGGCCCGCACTGGGATCGAGGAGATCGAGGTGTGCGCGCCAATAGGCCGTGGGCGTCCCGATATCGCGCCAGTAGCCGGGTCGGTGCTCGTCTCCGCGGAATGGATAGGCGAACACGCGAGCCCGGTCGATCAGGTCCGGCAGAATGTCGCAGCCGAAATCGTGACGCGAGACGCTCGAGGCAGCATCCCGCCTGAGCACGCTGGCCAGAAAATGGGTATCGAACACGTAGATTCCCATCGACGCCAGTAGCCGTCCAGTCGCGCTCGGCGATACTTCGTGCAAGGTCTTCGGCTTTTCCACGAAGCGACATATGCGGCCGTCGTCGTCAAGGGACATGATTCCGAAGTGGTGCGCCTCTTCAGCGGCGACTTCGACGCATCCGACCGTGACATCGGCATTGTGCCGGACGTGGTGCGCGAGCAGGGGTCGGTAATCCATCTTGTAGATGTGATCGCCCGCGAGGACCAGCACGAGGTCAGCCCGCGATTCTCCGATGGTGTCCAGGTTACGGAACACGGCATCGGCCGTTCCGAGGTAGCCCCGCCCAGGCGCCCGTTCTTCGGCCGCCCACGGCGTGATGAAGTGCTCCCGGTCGGTAACCACATCCCGCCAGACACGGCTGATGTGCCCTAACAACGCTTCGGGCTTGTGCTGTGTCGCGACTCCGACGTGCACGATCCCCGAGTTTACGCAGTTCGACAGAGAGAAATCGATGCTTCGGTACGCGCCACCAAACGGTATCGCCGGCTTGCAAACATGACGCGTCAGTGCGCCGAGCCGGGTCCCCTTCCCTCCCGCGAGGACCACCGCGACCGCGCTCGCGGCAGCGCTGCTGGCTTCGATCATTGTTGTCCGCTCCGAGCAGGTCGCACGTTGAGAACGTACTACGCGGCGCATGTTGCGTGGCATCCGAACTTGTACGTATCGAGGGGAGCGTACAAGCTATACGTTACAGTCAAGTCAAGAGCGTGACCCGATAATCTCGTCTGGGTAGGAGCACGAGCGCACCTTCAGGCAGCTCTCCTCGAGCGAGCCGCAAAGACGTTGTAAAGCGGCACCCAGATCAGCGCGACGTACCAGCCGTAGGAGTAACTTTCGAGGAGACCGAGCAGAAAGCTGCTCCAACTGATCCACTCGAACCCCGGAAGAAGCCGGCGCCACGCCTCGAACATTGCATGCTGCGGAAACAGCAGGTCGAAGAGAACGCAGAGCACGAAGGAAATCGCCAGGAGCAGGCTCGTGGCATTTCCGACCGCCGGCAGTGACAACGTTTGTCTCATGATCAGCTCCTTGGAGGATTGCGGCTACTTGAGATGCCATTCCGGATCGGCGTCGAACTGGTCGAGGCACTTTCGTGAGCAGAAGCATACGCACGCCTTCCATACGAGCCTCCAGACTGTCTTCTGCTTCGGATCTCCTGGGCTCGCTGAGCTACTTGAATGCATCATCGAGATCTTCGTTCTTGGTCACGGCCTCGATGAGATAGCAGATCGAATCGCCATCGGGCACGGCATCGGGAAGTTTGCGCCACACCTTGATGGCCTTCTGCATTCGGCCCTGCAGGGCAAGAAGCGCCGAAAGGCGCCGGTCGCTCTCTGTCAATCGGTCCATAATGATCCGTCGCGTTCTCGGGCATGGCGAGCGCCGCCGGTCGGCATCGCGAAGAATCTGGCCGATATCCGCCAGTGTGAATCCCAAGAGCTTGGCGCGCCGAATGAAACGCAACCGCGTGACGTCCACATCACGGTAAAGATGGTAGCGGTTGACGGAGTCTCTGCGAGGTCGAAGCAGGCCCGCGCGTGTGTAATAGCGCACCACATGCGCCGGGACACGCGCCCGTTTCGCCAGATCGTTGACCGTCATCGCCATGGTTTACGCCTATCCCGCCCGTAGAGAACGTACCCCTCGCCGCAGGGCGGCGACATCCGAACATTTACGTATGCTTGGTTGCCTTGAACCTGTACTTGGCATTCAGGTCGACCGTGCGGGCCCGCAACTCCGTCGCGTAGGTCGTGTAGTCTTGTGCCCTGGGCCACCCCTGCGTTTTGACGGATCCGAGGGCCGTGTGACCTGGATTAGCGCTGGATGATTCCCGATCAATACGTCTGGCTGACCTGGGTAAGCCTGTTCCTACTGCCATGGCTCGCGCTCTACATCGCATTCCCGGGCCACCGCCGCGCGATGCGCTGGGCCAGCGTGTTCACCACGCCCTTCGGTTTGACGGAGCCGCTATTCGTTCCGGAGTACTGGAACCCGCCGAGTCTATTCGATCTGGCGCAGCGCACCGGCTTCGACATCGAAAGCCTGATTTTCTGTTTCGGGATCGGCGGCGTAGGCTCAGTGCTGTACAGCGTGCTCACGCGCAGGTCCGCTCTCGCCATGGCGCAGCGCAGTCGACACTTGCCGCGCCATCGTTACCACGCGGCTGCCCTCGCTGTTCCGATCGCGGCTTTTCCGCCGCTCTACCTCTTGCCTTGGAACCCGATCTATGCGGGCATCATCGCCATGTCGGCAGGTGCGATCGCGACACACTTGTGTCGGCCCGACTTACGGACAAAGACTTGGGTGGGTGGACCACTCTTCGTCGGGTACTACAGCGCTTTCCTGGCTGCGCTGGCATGGTCCGCTCCGGGTTATATCGAGCGTGTGTGGAATCTCGATGCGTTGTCGGGCGTCTTCGTGCTGTACATGCCGTTGGAGGAAATCCTGTTCGCTCTCGCATTCGGGCTATACTGGTCCGGAGTGTACGAGCACTTCAATTGGCAAACGCCAGCCGCCCGAACGACCGCCAAGGCGAGCCGGAAACCGAAAAGAGAAAGACACAACTGACAGGCGCCACGTATCGTCGCTCGCTCGTTTTTTCCGTAGATCGTCAACGGCCAAGTTTTCATCATCTAGTGGTCAGCGACAATTGGAATTTTCTGGCGTTGAGAAAGAAATAGTTGACACCTGCGAATCCACAGCCCACCGGACCTTTCGTATACCGCCACTGGCGCGCACAATCGAGCCAGCATCTGGATGTAGGAGATCTGTCGCCAGGAGGCGCCTTTGGACTACGCACTCATCACGATAACGGCACTCGTCGTTTCCGGTGTCACACTCTTCTCGGGGTTCGGACTGGGTACGGTGCTGATGCCCGCGTTCGCCGTGTTCTTCCCCATCCCTGTCGCAATCGGCGCAACAGCGGTCGTGCATCTGGCGAACAACCTCTTCAAGGTGGGCTTGGTGGGTCGCGAAGCAGACTGGCGCGTGGTCATGCGATTCAGCGTGCCAGCAGCCATCGCAGCTGTTCTCGGGGCGAGCGCTCTCGTTCTCTTCGCCGGTTTTCCGCTGCTCGGGACCTACGAGCTCCTGGGCCGGCAGCACGAGGTGACCGCGATCAGGCTCGTCATCGGTGTGCTGATCGTCGGGTTCGCCGTTCTCGAGCTGAGCCCGACGTTCGCCACCTTCGCCGTCCCGCCCCAGTATCTCGTCGTTGGCGGATTGCTGTCGGGCTTCTTCGGCGGGCTCTCGGGCAACCAGGGCGCCTTCCGGTCTGCCTTTCTCATCAAGTCGGGCCTCAGCAAAGAGGCGTTCGTTGCAACCGGCGTCATGTCGGCCGTGATCGTCGACACGGTGCGCGTCACCGTCTATGGCGTTTCCTATTTCACCGCAAGCTTGGAAGCTCTGCCGCCGGAGATCCTTGGGGTCGTTGTCGCAGCGACAGCGGCAGCGTTCACGGGCGCCTATCTTGGCGCGCGACTCCTTGAGAAGGTGACGCATCGCGTCGTTCGGATCATCGTCGCGTTCACAATGATCGGCATCGGTTTCGGGCTGGCGGCCGGCTTGATCTGATTCGACCTAATCCACTTGTCACGTGCCCAGGGCCGAGCTTGGCAGGCTAGCCCTTCGAGTTCGCTTAACGCGAAACCGGCTCCATGCGGCCGCGCCGAGCGATACAGCTTCGGAGGATTCGGTCGCCGTCGGCGTAGGCCGCTTCGTGAAATACGGATGGACACACCGAGTGCTTCTTGTCAGTGTTCATGAGGTCAGCATGAAATACACGCTGGTCGACGGTGACGCGGCACGGGGGGACCAGAGGATCGTCGCGCTGCAAATCGCAATCGGCTTCTAGTGTTGCACGCGCTCATTACGCGGCAACTTGATGAAGTGTTGCTCATCGTCGATGACGTGCCCTACGGCACCGAGACATGTGGCGAATTGGCCATCTGAGAGGAGACAGACGAATGAAATTACTATCTTCGGCAAAGCACACCGCGATGGCAGCGAGTATCTTGGTGGCAGTCATGATTTCCACCCCGATGTGGGCCCAGCAGCCGTCCGAGACCGAGGGCTACCCGTACGGCCCGCATATGATGGGCTGGGGCGGAGGATGGTACGGGATGATCTTCGGTCCGTTGTTCATGATTCTCGCCCTCGCCGCAGTGATCGCGGTCGCCGCTCTTCTCGTTCGCTGGATCGGCGGGCCGTGGCACGGAGCGCAGCCGCCATACCCGATGCAGTCGGGACGCACAGCGCTCGATATCCTCAAGGAGCGGTATGCGCGCGGTGAGATCGATAAGGACGAGTTCGACGAACGCCGTCGTGTCATCGGCGACTGAGCCGCGCCGGCAAGATCCTTCCTAACAACCGACGAAAGTGCCCGGATGAAGACCCTGTTTATCTTGAACGATCCGCCGTACGGAACGGAACGCTGCTACAACGCGCTGCGCCTTGCGCATGCACTGTTGAAGCGCGATGCGGAAGGCCAGGTTACCGTCTTTCTGATGGCGGATGCCGTGGCCGCGGCGAAGGCCGGGCAAAAGACTCCGGACGGCTACTACAACATCGAGCGGATGTTGAAGCGCGTGCTCACGGGCGACGGACAAGTCTTGCTCTGCGGAACCTGCATGGACGCACGTGGATTGACCGAGGCGGAAGTGATGCCGGGGGCGCGCCGGAGCACGATGGACGAGCTCGCCTCGGAGACGATTTCGGCCGATAAGACGCTCGTGTTCTGAGCGATGCGGCGCCTCTACTTCGATTACAACGCCAGCACGCCACTCGCACCCGAAGTGGCGGCGGTCATGCGCCGTGTCATGGAGGAAGCGTTTGGGAACCCATCGAGCCCACATTGGGCAGGCGCGCCGGCACAAGAACTGATCGACAAGAGCCGACAGCAGGTCGCGGATCTCCTCGGTTGTTCGACCGAGGAGATTGTGTTTACGAGCGGCGGCAGTGAAGCCAATAACGTCGCGTTGAAGGGCGCGTTCTTCTCAAGCCGTCGTGACCGTCCACACATCATCACGACCAGAATCGAGCACCCGGCGATTCTGTCGCCTTGTGCGTTCCTCGAGCGCCTCGGTGCGGAAGTCACTTATCTGCCGGTCGATGGCACGGGACGAATCGATCCGGACAATCTGCGGCGCACGATCACTCCCGACACAATCCTGATCAGCGTCATGCACGCCAATAACGAGGTCGGCACGATACAGCCGATCGAAGAATGCGCCAGAATCGCGCGCGAGCATGGTGTTCTCTTGCATACCGATGCTGCACAGTCTGTCGGCAAGATAGCGACAAAGGTCGACGAGCTCGGCGTCGATCTGCTGAGCATCGCGGGACACAAATTCTATGCCCCCAAAGGGATCGGCGCGCTCTACGTGCGCCGAGACGTAGCGCTCGAGCCGCTGATCCATGGTGCCGGTCACGAGAACGGTCGCCGGGCCGGCACGGAAAGCGCGCTGCTCACTGCGGCGCTCGGCGAGGCTTGCGAGCTCGCAAAGGATCTCTTCGCGATGGAACGCGTATGCGCGCTGCGTGATCGCCTGTGGGAGCGACTTCGCCGGGCGTTCGGCGAGCAAGTCGCGCTGAATGGCCATCCCGAGCGTCGATTGCCCAATACGCTCAACGTATCCTTCATCGGCAGAATCGGCGCAGAAACCCTTGGCAGCCTCGATGGCGTCGCAGCCTCGACCGGATCCGCCTGCCATGCCGGGCGGATCGAATTGTCGCCCGTGCTCGAGGCCATGGGCGTGCGACCGGACGTCGGCATGGGTGCCGTGCGCTTCAGCCTTGGCCGCCCGACGACGCGAGACGACGTCGATGCCCTCGGCGAGCGACCTCGTTCGCTCGATGCACGAGCGTCGGTGCCGCGTTCATCGCGGTCGCAGCTACCAAGCCGCGAGAAAGCGCGCATATCGATCGCGACTACAACGGCCTTAGCATTAATTGAACGAGCGAGGAGCGCGACAGTCGCAAAAAGGGTGCACGGGATGATCTTTAAAACACTTGGATTCTTCGTAGGGATCTCGTCGGCGACCGCGATCGCCGTCGTGGGCATAGCGATCATCATGCTCGGCCCAAGGTACGCTTGATTTCTTTCCAAGCGCCGAAGAGTCCGCCGCTCAAGTGACCTGCGGGACACCCTCGATGATTTTCGACCGTTTTCGCGTGTCTTGAGCCACTTGTAATGCTTTGCTTTATAATGTTTTTTGTGGTGATGTAGCTCAGCTGGTTAGAGCGGCGGATTCATAACCCGCAGGTCGGTGGTTCAAGTCCACCCATCACCACCAACTCCGAGCCTACTCAGTACGCGGTCGCGCATTCGTAGGGCTTGATCTGCTCCCCGGGAACCCAGGTGAAGGTCTGCTCCTGCAGCACCGGCTCAGTGAAGGTCTCCGGATCCGTCGTCGTCGCCTGCCAGTGCAGGCTGTTCTCGTCGTCGCTCAGGGTGAAACGCTCGACGACGCGCGCGGCGGAGCTCAGCGGCGTGCCGCGGTCGTCGAAATACATCCAATCGATGTTTGAGGTCTCGACGGCGAGCACGTCGCCGTCCCAGCGGCCCACGGAATAACCTTCACGCGTCGCCGGTTGACCTTCCGCGTCACTGGGATCTCCGCCCATATGAATCGTGCGGACGGTGTCCCATTGCTCCAGGCGCAGGACGATGTCCTCGCCTTGCCGGATGAACTCGACCGGGAAGGTGACGTCCATGACCGCCGGCATGCCCGTCGGGATGCAGCGCAGCACGGGATCGTCGATGAGTGGATTGAACGCGGCCTTTTTCTCGGCGGCCGCCGCCGTCAGCGGCAGCTCGTCGTTGATCAAGTTGACGCGGCCGTGCGTCCAGACGCGAAAAATGCCGTCGGCCTCGCGCTCCGCGGCCGCAGTGTCCGCGCTCGCAAGCTCGGGTGTCGCCTCGACGAGGTCACTCCCCGCCCAGCGCCGATCGATCGACACGTGCGGCATCATGACGACTTCCTCGCCGCTGCCGAGAAGAAGGTTGTAGGCTCGAATCAAGGGCTGGCCGTGCCTCGATACCGGCCCCCAAACGCGAACCTGGTCGCTGACGCGAACCGTATCCGGGCTGATGCCGATACGCTCGAGCGCGTTGAGCGCGTTGCTTTCGACGGTCCATTCGGTGCGGCTGCCGTCGTCCGCGGTGACGGTGACGCCGAAGGAAACGTGCGGATTGCGCCAGCGCGTCATCGTCACTTCGCCGGCGATCTCCTGCTTGTCGCTCTCGTCGAAAAAAGCCACCGCGGAATGATGGGCGACGGCGATGGATGCTGCGAGAGCGGCTGAAGTGAAAACAGGCAATGCGATTCGAATCATGGCGGGTCCTTGCGCGAAACGGCTCAATTATACAGAAACGCGCTTGGCCTGCTGATCGCGCGGTCGAGCAACGTCGCCGTAATGCTCCGACGCCGGTGGCGCCCGAAAAGAAAAAGAGCTCTCTGCCGTCGGCAGAGAGCTCCCAGTGGCGCTTGCGCGCCCGCTCACAGGGGTAGGTCCAGGTCTAGAAAATCGTTTTCGAGGCCTCGTTGGAGAACGCGCTCTCGAGCCCGCCGGCGCGGATCGCCGTGGCGACGAAGTAGTAAGTACCGCCCGTCAGATTATCGACGACATAGGTCGTGATACCGGGGTTCATCACATCGACGGTCTGGCTATAGTTGCCGGAGCTCTGACCCCAATGAATTCGATAGCCCGCAAGGTCGAGCAAGGGACCGCCGTCGGTGTTCTCGGTCGGCGCCGCCCAGCTCAGGGTCGCCGTGCCGAGGGCCACGGCCTGCACGGTCACGGAGAACGCCTGAAGCTGCGTGCTGTCCCGGCCGTCGCTGACGCTGATGCGAATATTCGAGTACGTGCCGACGTCGGCCGCGGTCGGCATGCCTGAGAGTACGCCGGTCACAATGTTGAAGGTCGCCCAGCTCGGGCGATTGACGATGGTGTACAGCAGCAGATCACCGTCAGCATCGCTGGCAGATGGCTGGAATTGATACGCAGTGCCCTGCATCACCTGCGACGCCGGCGTGCCGGAGATCTGCGGCGGCGTGTTGCCGCCCCCGGTTGTCGGTGTCGGCTCGGGTGTCGGATCCGGGGTCGACCCCGGTGTCGGCTCAGGCTGCGTGACCGTCGAGCCTGCGCTCAGGACGGTAGCGAGATCCGCACTGGCGCCGGACCCGATCTGGATGGTCGCGCTGTCGAGGCGCGATTCCGCGTCGGCGGGCAACAGCGCCGCTGCGGTCGTCGCGGTCATTCCGCTGCGCAGCTGCGAGAGGTCGTTGAGCAGCGTCTGGAGGTTGCTCGACCCGCCGAGCGCAATCGCGGCCGCGACGCCGCGCCTGGCTTGCTCGATCAGCAGCGAGTTCACCAGGCGCGAGCCCGTCAGCTCGATAGTGTTCGGGTCGTCGGCAAGGTTGACGATCACGCCGTCCAAGATATCCGTGACCACGACACCGTCGACGCGCAGTTCGTTGACGATCAGCTCCATCGCGACTTGCGACGAGGTCAGCAGCGCAGCGGCGGAGACACGGCGATTCGTGCGAGAGCCGCCCCGCCCGTCCAGCGCGCCATCCGCGAGGTCGGCGGCAATCGCTTCGATCACGGTCTCAATCGACATGCCGGGATCGGCGATGCGAGCGGTCGCCGTGGTGCGGCGAAAGATCTCGGCAAGCGCTTCGGACGATTTCACCATTTCGGCGAGATTGGAATCATCGACCGGCGTCGAGATCGGATCCAAAGCAAGCCGCGAGGTCATGCCCAGATTGAATTGCGACACCACCGTGCCCAAGGCGCTCGAGATGTTCACAGCCGTCAGCCTTGCGGATTGCTGGCGCGCGATCGCGACGATTAAAGTCGAGAACGGGTTGATATTGGCAACCGCCTGGTTTCGCGGCACAGCCGCCACGCTCACCATCCGGAAGCCCGGCGGGAGCTGCGTGACGAGATCGATGCCGCCTTCCGCTTCGATCGTCAGCGGAAAGTGCTTGCCCTGCGTCTTGAGCTGCAGGTTGTAGCCGGCGAGCTCGTCGCTGATCGCGTTGCTCAATATCTTGCCGCTGACGGACGTGACGATCAGATTCGCATTGGCGATGGGCCCGTCCCCGACGCTGCCCGAAAGCGAGATGTCTATCGTCAGATCGCTGGATACGATGGTGCTGACCGCGGCTTCGCCAGCGCTGTCGCCGCCGCTGCCGCCGTCATCACCACATGCTTGCAAAAGAAAGAGGAGGGTCGAAATGGAGATGAGCTCTCCAACCGTGCGATGCCTGTACATTTGCCTTGCCCCTGTGGCATTCGGCACCGAACGTCGAGGTTCGAACTACAGTGGGCTGGGAAGCGCAAACGCCTGCATCCAAGACGTTGCCGCGCATAATCCGAGGCAACGCAAGAGGCTCTGAGAGCCCTCTCGGCTTGTTAACTGGCAACCCCGCTATCTTCTTGGAATTTGAATGTGGCGGTTGCCGGCAGGCAAACGTGAGACGCACTGAAGGCATCTCAGCTTGGTGACTGGCAACCCCGCTATCTTTGGTCCAAAGACCGGAGGCTTTGCGTCCCGACCTCACGATCGGTTTGCCGTTTTTCAGTTGTAGTCACTTATGGACTACACGCCGCCGAAGTTAGACGAAATGTCAACACCCGTCGAGCCGTCGCGTAACAGAGACGGTTTCCTATAACTTGACAATAATTCGATGCTTGATTATCGCAAGCGCCGCTCTCGAGATTGTTTTTCAATCGGGAACGTCATGAAGCTGTTCCAATTTTGCGACGGCGTTGACTCACGGCGGTCGCGAGCGCTGGCCGACGCTCGGCCGTTAGGTATTTAACAGAAATACGACTCCTGCAGGCCTGCATGCGGAATCGAGAAATGCATCACGGTTCTCGATCGAGAGGCCGGAGCGCATTTTGCGCAAACGGGGCGGAGAGCTTGCCGCAGAAGCCGACTGTAGCGGCTCCACGGGCTGGATATTGGGTCGCTTGGCGGCATTTCCGGGGCGGCTCGGCCCCCGAGTGACATAACGCGGCGTGATACACTGACCGGGTGCTGTGTTTGAGGGGCGAGACCGCCCGAAAAATCCGAGGAGAGGCGTGTGTCTCAGTCGAATAACCCGCGTTTCTGGGCTTCACAGTGGTATACCACGAAATTCGCCGAAGAGCCCTGGCCGGGCGGTTGGTACTGGCACGACGAGCACTACAACTGGTTCGGTCCCTACGACTCGGAGCACGACGCGAGTATCGCCCTGAAGGGGCACGAAGAGACGGAGCGCCACGCCACCCGACTGTTCGAGCAGGCGCACTCGCAATTCGAGCTTTATTACCACCCGTTGTCGACTCACTCGCAGAAGGTGCTGATCGCCATCTACGAGAAGGGCGCGCGATTCACACCCAAGATCGTTGATCTCTCGAGCGAGGCGGCACGCGAAGGCTACCGCGAGCTCTATCCGATGGGAGAAATACCGCTGATCGTGCTCAATCACGGCCCCTTGATCCCCGAGTCCAGTATCATCATCGAGTATTTCGACAGCCTCGGCGGCAAGCGGCTGATCTCTTCGGATCCGGACATCGCGCGCAAGACGCGGTTCAAGGACCGGTTTTTCGATCTATACATGAGTGACCCGGTCGTGACCTTGATCACGGAAGGGCAAAAGCCCGACGCCAAGCGCGACGCCGTGACCATCGAGAATTGCCAGTACCGCGTCAAGGCCGTTTATGATTTCATGGAATATGAGCTCAGCAACCAGACTTGGGCGAACGGCGAAGAATTCTCCATGTCCGACTGCGCGGCCGCCGCAGGATTGTTCTACGCCAGCAGGATCGTGCCGCACCAAGCCTACCCCAACGTCACGGCATATGCCGACAGGCTCAGCCGCCGCGCTTCGGTGAAACGCGTTCGAGACGAGGCGGCGCCCTACCTCGAGGACTACGTGAGGCGTCTGAAAAGCGGCGTCGGCTGACGCGCCCCGGCGCGCCCGCGATCAACCGGTCTTTTGGGCGGGCTCCAACGGCTGAGTCGTGAAGCCCTTGAGCGACGCCAGCTCGTGCGCATCGCGGCCGATCTCGACCTCGCTTTGGACATAGTGCACGACCAGCCGGCCGAGCGACAGCAGCGCGTGCTCGTGGATGCGCTCGTAGCCGTGGCTCGCGTCGACGCCGAAGGTGATCAGGGCCGTGCGAATGTCGTTACCCGCTTCGACGGCGGAGGCGCTGTCGCAGCGATAGTGGCGAAATACGTCCCGCTGGAACTCGATGTTGTAGCGCTCGCAGATATCGATGAGCTTGTTGGTCAGATGATAGTCGAACGGTCCGGTGGAATCCGCCATCGCAATGGTCGCGCCATGCTCGGCGCTGCTTTGGCCCGGCGCGGTAGTGCCGTTGTCGATCGCCACGAGCGAGGCGATGTCGCCGTGCAGCACCGCGGATGCGCCGACGCCGACTTCCTCGGCAATAGAGAACAGGAAATAGGTATCGACGGGAATCCCGGCCCGGGCGGTCCGTAATGCCTTTATGCCCGCGAGCATGACGGCGACACCGGCCTTGTCGTCGAGGTGCCGCGAATTGATATAGCCGTTGTCGAGAAACTCAGGCCTCGGATCGATCGCGACGTGGTCGCCGATCGCTATGCCGTGCGTGCGCAGTCCATCCGCGCCGCGCACGTCGATATCCACGCGAAGCTCGATGCAGTCCCAGCGCACGGGCTGCTTGTCGATCTCGTCACCGAAGGTGTGACCGGATGCCTTGAGCGGCAGAATCGTGCCCCGGAACGAGCCCAAGCGGGTCAATAGGGTGCAGCGGGCGCCTTCGGCGAAGCGGCTCGACCAGTGGCCGATGGGCACGATGGCGAGCCGGCCGTTGCTCTTGAGCTCGCGCACTTGGGCGCCGAGCGTGTCGACATGTGCGATCAGGGCGCGCGCCGGTTTTCTCGCGTTGCCCTCGAGCCTGGCGCGAATCGCGCCGCGGCGCGTCAGCTCGTAGGGCATGCCGAGCGCCTCGAGCTCGTGGCAACAAAAGCGTACGATCTCGTCCGTGTAGCCGGTCGGGCTCGGGATTTCCAGCAGCTGCTTGAGGACGTCCTTGAGGTAGCCGAGATCGAGCCGTCCGGGCATCGGAATATCCGCCTGCACTTTCGGCGCCGCGTGAGTGGATCTCGAGGGTTCCTTCGAGCTCATCGCGCTGCCCTCCTTTCGCTCGGCGAGGCGGAAGCCGTCTGTGGGAACAGCAAATCGACGAAGCACTCGGCGGTCGGTCGAGGCTCGTGGTTCGCGAGCCCAGGCCGCTCGTTGGCTTCGATGAGCGTGTAGCCGGCGGACTCCGGGGAGTCGACGATGAAATCCAGGCCCACGACGGGGATGTCGAGCGTGCGCGCGATGCGCTCGGAAACCTCGCACAGCTCCGGCGAAAGCGAATCCGTGACGTCGTGCAGCGTGCCGCCGGTGTGCAGGTTGGCCGTTTTTCTGACCGGCGTGACTCGGCCCGTGGGGAGGACGTCGTCGAGACTCAAGCCGTGAGCCGACAGACAGCGGATCGTTTCGTCGTCCACGGGTATCGAGCTCTCGCCGCCGGTCGCCGCGGCCCGCCGCCGGCTCTGCTTTTCTATCAGCGCGGCGATCGAATGCCGGCCAGTTCCCGTAATCTGCGCGGGCTTGCGTATCGCCGCCGCGACCACCTTGAAGTCGATCAGCACGACGCGGAGATCCTCGCCCGTCACGTACTCCTCGAGGACGACCTTCGGGCACATCTCGGCGACCGTCTGCACGGCCCTGTCGAGCTCCTCCGGGTCGGTCAGGTTGACGAAGACCCCGCGGCCCTGCTCGCCCTGAGCGGGCTTGACGACGACGGCTCCGTGCTCGCGCAGAAACCCGTGGTTCTCGCCGCGCTCCCCGGCCAGGCGCTGCTCGGGCACGCGGATGCCGACCTCGCGCAGTACCTTGTGTGTCACGGTCTTATCGTCGCAGCGACTCATCGCGATCGCGGAGGTGAGCTCGCTCAAGGATTCTCGGCAGATGATGCGGCGGCCGCCGAACTGAAGCGCGAAGTAGCCGTGCTCGGCGTCCTGCACCTGGACGGCGATGCCCCGGCGCAGCGCTTCGTCGACGATGATCTGCGCGTAGGGATTGAGATGACTCTCCCGCTGCGCGCCCATGTAGAGATCTCGATTGATCGTGTTGCGACACTTGACGCAAAACGCGGGCACGCGCTCGAAGCCCATGTCCTCGTAAAGCCTGATGACTGCGGCATTGTCGTGCATCACCGAAAGATCCATGAACGCGCGCCCGCGTGCCGCGAAATAATCGGCCACGTAAGCGACCAGGGCCCGCCCCACGCCCGGCTGTTGCGCGTTCGGGTCGACGGCGAGGCACCAAAGGCTCGCGCCGTTCTCCGGATCGTCGAACGCCTCGGCGTGATCGATGCCCATGACCGTGCCGATGACGCCTCCCGAGCCGGGATCGACGGCGACGAAAAACTCCATGACGGGGTTCTTCCTCTGCTGCCAGATGAACTCCGGCTCGGCCGATACCATCCCCCGGCTCATGAGCAGGCGGTTGATATGGCTTGCGTCCGACCGATGCTGAAGGCGACGGATGTGAAAACCGGCCGACCGTATGCGGCCCGGCAGGTAGTTCCCCATCCAGAGGCGAAACGTGTGCGAGGGATCGAGGAACAGCTCGTGCGGCGCGATCGAGAGCACCACATGCGGATCCCTGAGATAGAGCGCCAGGTTCCGCGAGCCCGGGCTTTCGTCCTGAATCGCCGCGACGAGCTCTTCGTTGTCTTTGAAGGTATGCGCGAAAATCAGCTTGCCCCAACCGCAATCGAGCGAGGCGTTCTCGGCGAAGCGCTCGCCGCGAAACTTGGGCTCGGCCGAGCGCCAGCCGACGATCGAGGCGCTGCCGATCCGCTCGATGCGATGACGCTGGCGGTAATCGGATCTCATGGCTTCATCTCCTATGCAGCGTGAGTCTGCAGCCACACCTCGAGCGCGGCGAGCTGCCACAACTTGGAGCCCTTGAGCGGCGTCAGATGCTCCGCCGGTGCGTCCAGCAAGCGGTCGATGTAGGGCCGCCGGAAAAGCCCCCGCTCCCTGGCGCGCGCGCTGTTGATCGCGTCCTTGACGAAATCCAGGGTTCGTCCGTTGAGGTATTTGAGGCCCGGCACCGGGAAGTAGCCCTTGGGCCGATCGATGATCCTGGCGGGCAGGACGCTGCGCGCCGCCTCTTTGAGCACGTGCTTGCCCTGCGGGACGACCTTCATCTCCGGCGGCAGGCGCGCCGCAAGCTCGACGAGCTCGTGGTCGAGAAACGGAACCCGCGCCTCCAGGCCCCAGGCCATCGTCATGTTGTCGACGCGCTTGACGGGATCGTCCACGAGCATCACGGTGGTATCGACGTGCAAGGCTTTGTCGACCCCCAGATCCGCGTCGGCGTCCGCGAAATGAGCGCGTATGAACTCGAGACTGTGGTCGGCTTCGTACCAGCGCGGATTCAAGACCTGCGCCATCTCCGCATGGTCCCGGTCGAAGAAGCCCGCGGCATAGTCTCGAACGGCGTTGGTCGTCGACATCAGCGGCGGGTACCAGAAGTAGCCGCCGAAGATCTCATCGGCGCCCTGACCGCTCTCGACCACCTTGACGTGCTGCGAGACCTCGCGGCTGAGGAGATAGAATGCGATGTTGTCGTGGCTGACCATCGGCTCGGACATCGCCTCGAAGCAGGCGGGAAGGTGCTCGACCAATCCGCTCGAATCCACCGTGAGCTTGTGATGGATCGTTGCGTAGGTTTCTGCGATCAGATCCGAATATTCGAACTCGTTGCCGGCCTCGCCGCACGCGTCCTCGAAGCCGACCGTGAAGGTATTCAAATCCGCCGCGCCGTTGCGGCTCAGCAAGGCGACGACGAGGCTCGAATCGACGCCGCCGGAGAGCAGCACGCCGACGGGAACATCGGCGATCATCCGCCGCTGCACCGCTTTGTCGAGTGCGGCGAGGACGCGCTCCTTGGCCTCCTCGAAAGACGCGATCTCGTGGCCGTTTCGCCGGTAGCTGGGCCGCCAATAGCATTCCTCGCGGCGAGAGCCGTCCGGGCGGATGGTCATCCGCGTCGCGGGCGCCAGCTTGCGCACGTTGCTCAAGATCGTCTGCGGCGCCGGCACCACCGAGTGAAACGTCAGATAGTGGTGCAGTGATACGGGATCGATGTCCCCGGCACTGTCGCTCGCGGCCAGCAGCGCCGGCAGCGACGAGGCGAATCGAAATACGCCGGGCGAGTCCTCGAAGTAGAACGGCTTGATGCCGAGCCGGTCGCGGGCGACGAACAGGCATCCGCTGGCGTGCTCGAGCACGGCGAACGCAAACATGCCGTTGAGATGATCGACGCAGTGCCTTCCCCAGGCCGCGTAGGCCTTGAGCAGGACTTCCGTATCGCTGGTCGACTTGAACCGATACCCCAGGCCCGCGAGCTCGATGCGCAACTGCGGATAGTTGTAAATGCAGCCGTTGAAAACGATGGTCAGCCCGAGCTCAGGATCTTCCATCGGCTGCGCGGCCTTGTCGGAGAGGTCGATGATCTTCAGGCGGCGGTGTCCGAGAACGGTGCTGCCGTTGACGCAGATGCCCTGCCCGTCCGGTCCTCGAGGAGCCTGCTTGCGATTCATCGCCGCGACGGCCGCCTCGCTCGGCGGCGCCCTGTCGAAGCGCATTTCGCCGGCGATTCCACACATGCTCTCTTCCCGCGTCCCTTCGAGCCGGCGCGCCTATTGCATCGATCGCCCCGGCCCGCGCGTCTTGGGGTCCGAGGTCAGTATTGCGGCGTCCGTGAGCAACGGCGCCGCGTCCAAGGTATCGGCGGACATCATCGAGACGAGCTGCTTGAGACTCGCGTCGATCTCGGCCTGCTGCCCAAGCGGCATCGCTTCGAGCTGCTTGAGAAAACCGTGTTCCAGCGGCGGCGGCGCCCTGCGCAGCGTGCGGCGCCCCTTCGCCGTCAGGCGAACGAGCACGCGCCGCTTGTCGTCGGTCTGGCGCTCGCGAGACACGAGCCCCCTGGCCTCGAGGCGATCGAGGATTCCGCAAACGGTCGCCGGGCTCAGACTCAGGGCGTTGGCAAGCTGTCCGGAGAGGCTGTCGCCGCGGGAGTCGAGCTGCCGCAAGCACAAGAGCTGCGGGCCGCTGAGGCCGTGGTCCGTGACCAGCCGCCGGCTGTAGAGGTCCACCGCGCGCATGATCCGCCGCAATGAGCGCAAAATCTCTTCCTGATAGTCAGGGAGCTCCAGCGTTGTTCGCCGTCCGTTGCTCATCAAAATATTTTGTACACGAACCTTTTGTAGACTAACAGTCTGCCGCGAGCCGCGCAAGCGGGGTTCCGATGCCGCGGAAAGCACGCACGCCGGCTCCGCGCTGTTACATAAAAGGATTCCGCTGATTTCTGTGAAGTCTCGCATCGCTGCTCCGCTCGTCAGCGGCTAGTCTGGCTCCCTCAGCCAAGGCGGAGAATTGTGAGATGCCCTTCAAACTCGGCCGCACGCCTAAGAAGTCTTCCGAAGATCGAACGGCGGAGCACCGCGCCGCGTCGTTTCACGCCGTGGGTATTAGGCCCGGGGAGAATGCCTGTCAGGCCTCCAACGACGCGAGCGCAACGCGCCATCTGTCGAACAAGCCGCCGCGCCTGCCGCTCGATGATTGCGACCGCCCGGGCCAATGCTCGTGCCGCTATCAGCACTTCGAGGACCGCCGTGACATGCCGCGGCGACATCTAGACGGCGCGCTGCCGTCGGATACGCTGATCAACCGAATCGAGCAGCGCCGGGACACCGGCCGGCGCGAGGACGACCAGCCGGACTTCGATGCCGTCGACACGGGCGAGAATCCGCTGGTCGCCGACACCTACTACGGCTATACCCGAAAACCTAAATAGAGCCCGTATCCGCCATCAGGCGACGAGACCGGCTGATCGAGATTTCTCTCCGATCTGCGGACCCCCAGGAAGCGCAGCCGTGCCGCCGGCAATGCGTTGGTGCGCGCGCCGGATGCGCAGCCGGCCGCCCCGTGCTAACTTCAGCAGATCGGCAAATCAGCAACGACCAAGGGGGCACCAATGAAGCTCAACCGCCGCCTTTTTTGTCAGTCCGCGGTCGCGACTGGCTTCGCAAGCGCGATCCCGGCTCCGCTCCTGCTGGCGCAAACAGCGGCGACGTCCCGCAGCCTTCCGGCCGAAATCCAGGCGGCGACGCTGAACGGAGGCACGGCGACCGTCGAGCGCGCTGCCCTGGGCGAGCTTGCCGAAAGCCTGCAGGGCTCGCTGCTGCTCAACGGCGATTTTGGCTACGACGGCGCGCGCCGGATCTGGAACGGTATGCATGATCGATTTCCCGCGATGATCGTTCGTGCGGCCGATGCGCGCGACGTGTCGAACGCCGTGACTTTCGCGCGGGAACGTGAACTGCTCGTGTGCGTCAAGGGCGGCGGCCACAGTTGGCCCGGCCAGTCGGTCGCCGATGACGCCCTCATGATCGACCTCGGCCTGATGGGCGGTGTCACGGTCGATCCCGGCAGGCGGCGCGCGCGAGCGGCTGGAGGCGCGTTGATTTACGCGCTCGATAACGCCACGCAGAGCCATGGGCTTGCAACAACCACGGGCGTCGTGTCTCACACCGGCCTCGGAGGCTTTACCTTGGGCGGCGGTTTTGGCCGTTTGAATCGCAGGTTCGGCCTGACGATCGATAACCTCACATCGGCGCAACTCGTCACCGCCGACGGCCAGATTCGGCGGGTCAGCGCGGACGAGAACGCGGATCTCTTTTGGGCCATCCGCGGCGGCGGCGGCAATTTCGGCGTCGTCACGGAGTTCGAGTACGCACTCCACGAGGTCCGGCCGACCGTTCTCGGCGGCGACATCTTCTGGCCGCTCGATCAGGCCCGCGAGCTGCTCGAGTTCTATGCCGAGTGGTCGACGGGGCTCTCGAAGGAGATGTACGTCGGCCCTGAGATCTTACCGACGCTCGACGGCGCCGGCATGATCGGCATGGACGTTTGCTATTGCGGCGAGATCGCCGCCGGCGAGCGTGAGTTGGCGCCATTGCGCCAATTCGGCACGCCGCTATCCGATGGCGTCGGTCCGACCCCCTATGTCACGCTGCAGGCACGGCTCGACGGCGCGTTTCATTCGGGGATACGGTCGTATATCAAGAGCGGCATGGTCGACGAGTTCACGCCGGGGCTGATCGATGCCATGGTCGAAAGCTTCGACCCGCAGGGCGGTATCATCGTCGGCTTCCATACGGCCGGGGGCGCGATCTCGGAGGTAGACGTGGGCGCGACGGCGTGGCCGCACCGGCGGGCTCAGACGATGATTCTCGCTGTCTCCGCATGGGAGGATCCGGCGCAGGACGACGTGTTCATCAGCGCCAACCGAGCGCAGTGGGCGGCACTGGAGAGCCACACGTCCGGCTATTACGAGAACATTCAGGCGGAGGTGGCCGGGGTGCGCGGCAACTTCGGTCCCGCCTACGAGCGGCTCGTCGCGGTCAAGAACGAGTTCGACCCGATGAACCTGTTCAGGCGGAACAGCAACGTCGCGCCCACGGTATGAGCCGCGGCGTCCTCGGCGTCGGACGCTAGCTGGGCCCGGCTGCGCGCACCGGGTTCGTCAGCGTGCCGATCTTCTCGATCGTGCAGACGCTTTGATCGCCCGCATTTAGATAGACAGGCGGCGTGCGGCCCTCGCCCACGCCTCCCGGCGTGCCGGTGCCGATCAGATCCGCCGGCCCGAGCGTCGCGATGTGCGACGCATAAGACACGAGATCGCGCACGGTATGCAGCATGAGCGCGGTGCTGGCATCCTGCATGGTCTCGCCGTTGAGGATGTAGCGAACGTTCAGGTTCTGCGGGTCGCCGACGAACGCGGCCGGAACCACGAACGGGCCGCTCGGGCCGAAAGTGTCGTGGCTCTTACCCATGAGCCAGTCGGAGCCGTAGCGCCCGTCAGCCCGATCTTCACGGTCGGACACGTCGACCATCGCCATGTAGCCGAAGACATAGTCCAAGGCGTCGTCGACCGCGACACGGCGCGTGGTCCTGCCGATCACCGCGACGAGCTCGCATTCATAGTCGATGTTCGTCCGCCCCGGCGGGAGGATGATCGGATCGCCGTTCGCCGTCAGGGCGGATTTCAATTTCGGGAACAGATAGGGATTCGGCCGCTGGTCATCGGCGTCGCGGGTCCATAGGCCGGGGATCCCCACCAGCACGCTTTCGTCGATGACGCTGGTGGTCCCGGAGGTGCGGCCGACGGCCGCCATCTCCTCGGCGTGCTCGACGTAATTGCGCGCCGCCATGAGGATGGCGTCCGGATCGGCGATCGGCGGCAGCGTCGTCACTTGCGAAAGCCGGTACGCGCCGCTCGGCGCCGCTTGCCGCGCTTGCGCCGCAAGGCTCGCGAGCCTGTTCGCGGTAGGCTGATCCCAGGCGACGATCAGTTCCTTCAGCGTCGGCGCAGCGATGCCCGCCCGCGCCAGATCGATCACCACGTCGTCGTCTACGACCATGCCGGCAAAAGTGCGCGCGCCCTGCTGGAACATGCCGAGCTTGTAGGGAACCGTCGCGCTTTGCGCGCGGGCCGTCGCGGCGCCCAAGGACCCGGTGAGGACGGTCAGCGCCAGCAGCAAAGAAAATCTTCGTGTCATAGGTCGGCCTCAATCATCGACGTATTCGACTCCGTCGGCAGGACGGCGCAAATTGCGAATATAAAGCCTCGGCGAGTCGTCACGCGCCGGGTTGCCGACGACGACGACGCGGTCGCCTTGCCGGAAGGTGGTCGCCGTGATGCCCACCTCCTCCAGGTCTTCGGTGTCGTCCCATTCGAGCTCCCAGCGCTCAGTCGTCGAGCCGGCCGTAACGTCCAGCTCGATCGAAGCATGGGGATTGCGATAGTGGACCACCGCGATGACGCCTTCCATCGTGACGCGCTCGCCGCGGTGGTAGTGCGCCGAGATGGAGTGGTGCGCCGATAGCGGCGCACTGCCAAGGAACATGAGCGAGATCGCAACGCCAAACACCAACGTTTCCATTAGTTCTTCCGATGCCAGCCGCGCGAGCGCTACGGCACCATGCATGAAAAATTCTCGGCTTCGTCGATGCTTCCCGTGCCGTCGTAACGCGCGACTTGCGGGTACGGACAAAGCGGCCGCGTGCGCGTGACGCGTCCGTTCTCGCGCAAGGTCGCGACGATCTCGGCCGGCGCGCGGCCGTGCTCGCGCCACTGCTCGAGCACGGCCAGCTCGTCGAACTCGTTGGGGCCGTGGCCGCCGCTGCAGTGCCCCATGCCGGGCACCATGTAGAGCCGCACACCTTCCTCGGCCCGCTGCTTGCCGAGCGTATCGAGGACCTGCTCGTAGTAGTCGATGGAGCCCAGCGGCGGAATGTTCTGGTCCGCCCAGCCGTGATAGATCAGCAAGCGCCCGCCCTGGCCGATGAAGGGCTGGAGGTCCGGCGAGATCGCCGCCAAAAGCCCGCCATCCGCGGCCCGCGCCTGGTCGAGATGCCCGGCGACGTTGATCGTGCGGAAATCCCAATCTTGATCCGGAAACACGACGTGCTGAAACAGGCTGTGGTACATGTAGTGCGGCTGATTGCCGGCCACGGCGCCCCAGTGCATCTCGCTGCCGGGCTCCATTCCGGCGGTGAGGACCTCGCCCGTGCGCGGATCGACGATCGTCGCATAGATCTTGCGCGCCGCAACGACCTGCGGCTCCGTCAGACAGGCGCCCGTGTCGCTGCCCGTGCACTGCAAAACGCCCGGATCGAAGTCGCAGCCGACCGGATCGCTGATGAGACCGTCTTCGAGCCCATCGCGCCCGTCGCACATTTTCATCGCCGCCTCGTGAATCAGCGCGTACTTGGACTCCGGGATGAAGCTCTCCGGTGTCATGTGCGTTGCCTGCGCCATGCCGAGCGTCTGGAACGCGACGTCCGTGCGGTCGTAGCCGGGTGCGCCGGCGATGATGGCATCGAAGTCCGCAGGGTATCGCTGCGCTTCCACGAACGACTGCCGGCCGCCGCCCGAGCAGCCGTTGAAGTACGAATAGCGCGGCTCACTGCCGTAGAGCGCGGCTACCGTCGCCTTGCCTTGCACGGCGGTCTCGTGCACGGCGCGATAACCGAAATCGATGAGCTTCTCGGGATGGCCGATCGCGAAGCTCGCATCGGCCGTCGTGTGGCCCGTGTCGGTCGAAGCCGTCGCGTAACCCCGCTGCACACCGTCGGCGAGCGCGGAATATTGAATCGATCCGCCCCAGCCGCCGTTGCCGACCGCGAGAAACTTGCCGTTCCAGCCCGCCGTCGGCAGCCAGACCTCGGTCCGTATGTCGGAGTCGGAGGTGGGCGCGATCGCCAGCGCGACGCGGCAGAATGCCGGAAGGCCCGCCGTGGCGAGGCCACCCGCGCCTTCGGGTGGCATGAATTTTCCGGCCGCGATGGGCCGCGCCATCGTGACCGTCGTGCGGGGAAGCGCCAGCGACGCGAGATTCTCGCAAGCTGCCGCCGATACCGCCGGCGCCTGCGCGTGCAGCGACGAGGCAAACGACACGATAACGCCCGCGAGGATTGTTCTCATGGTCATGCTCCTTCCGGCGGCTCAAATGCGCGGCAAGACGACCTCAAGATACTAAGTTCAAATGCCCGGGCTGGCTAGCTCATCGCCGGAGGCTCGCCGGGGCCGCAGCTCGCGGCCCGCGGCAACGCCCGTTCCGACTGGAGCCAGCGCCGCGCCGCGCGAATCGCGGGCTGCTCGGCGAGCGGCAGGCCACGCTCGGCCGCGGACACGGCCTCGTCGGGCCGTATCGGCCCTGTGTGGATGCGGCCGTGCCGGTCGCTGGTACTGGCGACGGCGAGAATCAGCGCGGCGCCGTCGATGAGCGGAAAGGTTCGCGTTCCCGTGGTCGCCCCGCGCGTCGCTTCGCCGAAGCTGCGCGCCGGCGGCCGCGCGGCGAAGGCCGCGGCGATGATCTCGGCGGCACTCGCGGTCTCGTCGTCGGTCACGACGGCCACCGGGGCGTCCGCCCGGCGCAGCCGATAGGGCTCACCGCGCACACGCAATTGCACATAGTCGCCGAGACCGGCCCTGCCGCCGTCGTACCAGAAACGCCTGCGCTCGCCGTTCGGCCGCACCGATACGCCGGCATTGCCGTCCCCGAGCAACGGCCCGAGGCCCACGAGCATGGGCCAGAGATTACCGCCCGAGTTATCGCGCAGATCGACGATCCAGCCGCAAGCCGCGCGCGCGTCGAGCTCGGCGATCAGGTCTTGAAGCCGCTCCGCAAACTCGACGCGATCCATGTGCGAGCCGCCGGCAATCCCCGGCAGCCTGAGATAGCCGACCGATCCCGCAAGCAGCTCGCCGCGCGGCTCGACCGGCGGGCGGCTCGTGCGCGCGTTCTCCACCGGAGATTCTGCGAGTGCCTCCATCTGCTCCGCGGTCATGAAGTGGCTGTGCCCGTCGCCGAGCGCGCCGAGCGCATAGCGCAGCGCCAGATAGCCGTCCGCCGGCGTGACGGCGCCGCGCGCCTGCCGCATGACGGCGGCGCGATATGCGGGCCAGTCGAGCTCCGCGCGCACGAAGGCGTGCTCCTCTATGACCGAAAGCGCATACGCGATGTAGCGCGAGGCCGCCGGTGACGGCGCGGGCAGCGTTTGCGTGTCGACGATCTCCACCCTGAAGTCGTCGAACCAGGCATGGCCCTCGCCCGTGAGCTCTCCGCCGAAAGAGAACTCCGTCGCCGGCGGGGCCAGCGGTGCCTCGATCTCCAGGCGCGACCATTCGCTTCCACGCGCCGGGCGCGCCTCTTCGGTCCGATCGATGTAAAGGAGCCTGCCATCGTCGGCGACCCGAACGCGAAGCGCAGCCGCGCCGATCGCATCCGGGCTGCTTTTTACGTAGGCACTCACACGCACGCGATCACCGCGAATGCTTCGAGGGTCGAGCTCCTGGGAAAAGCGGCCGCGGCCGCCGGCTGCTCGTGAAACGACGCGCAGGCTGTGCGCCCCGCTGCGTTTGGTCGCCGCATCGAGCTCGATCGCGACGTCCTGATCCTGCACCCGCCAACCTGGGATGGATTCGGCGCTTGCCTCGGCCGCGGCGGGGGCCGGCGTGTCGAAATCCAGATTGAGCTGAGCGCCCGCCGGCGCGCACATCAGCACCGAGGCGGCTATCAGTGAGAGAGCGCGACGAAGGCGCCGCAATGCTGGTGAAATTAAGCATACCTTGGGCACATCGAAAGTATACGGTCGCGGCAGCGATAGGTTCCATCGTGCCCCAAACCGGTAGAATGACCCGAGCTGGAACGACGCTCTACGATGACGCCAAGAAACCTCCTCGTTTGCTCGGCCCTTGCGGCAGCCGCCGTCCTCAGCGCATGCGAGATGAATGTCGACGGCGGCGGGCAACGCGCAGTGCAAGCCGCAGCGTTCGACATCGTCGAGGCCACGATCCCCGAGATGCAGCAAGCGATGGAAGAAGGTCGCCTGACCTCTGAAGAGCTGCTGCAGCGCTATATGACGCGGATCGCATACTACGAGAACCTGCTGAACCCGACGATCA
>Ga0214471_10000649_pt1 | contig 28505 bp, 29 predicted proteins | sample RVTome_5_FD_207665 | JGI IMG/M metagenome (GOLD analysis project Ga0214471, IMG submission 207665) | Soil microbial communities from uranium-contaminated site in the Upper Colorado River Basin, Wyoming, United States - RVT142D155 | ecosystem: Environmental > Terrestrial > Soil > Contaminated >... | reverse complement strand
GCCGCCGCCCAGAACACGCAATATCTCGAGCTGATGGCCACGCCGACTTGGAATCGGCTGAACACCATCACCAAGGATATGAGCTATAGCGGGGATCTGGCCGCACTTCGCGACGAGCTGCTCGCCAAGGGTCTGGCCGACGACGTTCCGGGGGCCCGAGACTTCTGGAACAAGGCTGAGGCTGCGCGCCGAGAGCGCGGCCGATGCGGCGAGCAGGACGAGACAGCCGGCTGCAAGGTCGCGCTCCGATACATCTACGAAGTTTTTCGGAGCACGCCGAAGGAGCTGGTGTTCGCCCAGGCGTTGTTAGGATTTGAGCTTGCCTCGGCAGATCCGCGGGTGGTGGCCATCAACCTGGTCGGGGAGGAGGATGAGCACACTGCCATGACCGACTATGCCGAGCACATGCGCATGGTCGGATTCCTGCGCGAGCTTTATCCCAAGGTTCGTGTCAGCCTTCATGCCGGCGAGCTTGCGCCGGGACTCGTGCCGCCCGAAGGTCTCTGCTGCCATGTCAGGCTGGCCGTGGAGCAGGCCAGGACCGACCGCATCGGCCACGGCGTGGACGTCATGTACGAGGACCGTCCCTACGAGCTGTTGAAGAACATGGCGGACAAGGGCGTGCTGGTCGAAATCAACCTCACGAGCAACGACCTCATTCTCGGCATCAACGGCAAACATCATCCCTTCGCGACCTATCGCAATTACGGCGTGCCGGTGGCGCTGTCGACGGACGATCCGGGCATCGAGCGCATCGATCTCACCCATGAATATGTCCGCGCCGTCGAGACCTATGGTCTCAGCTATGCCGACCTCAAGGAGATGGTGCGCAACAGCCTCGAATATAGCTTCCTGCCGGGCTCAAGCCTGTGGGACGATGGAGGCGGCTACGCACGCGTCGTCCCCGATTGCCTGAGCGACGTTACAGGCCCCGATGAGCCCTCCGCGAAGTGCGCGTCCTTTCTCGCTGCAAGCGAAAAGGCGGCGCAGCAATGGGAGCTCGAGCGGCGCTTTCAGGCCTTCGAATCCGGCTTCTGACCGAGGCTGTTGGCTAGCTCAGCGCGCGGATGCGGAAGGGGAGGCCGCCTTTGGGGCAGAGGGTGACGGTGGCGTGGATTTTCGCCGGCACCGGCCCCGCATATTCCGGGGTGAAGCGGCGAAGCAGCTGCACCAGAGCGAGCGTGTTCTCGATCTGCGATAGCGCCCCGCCGATACAGGCGCGTTTTCCCGCGGCGAAGGGCAGGTAGCTGTATTTCACCCGCTTCTTGGCGCGCTCGGGCGCGAAGCGCTCAGGATCGAATTTCTCCGGCGCATCCCAATATTTCGGGCTGTGGTGCATGACATACGTGCAGATCACCGCCTTGTCGCCTTTGCGAATCTGATGGCCCTCGATCACGTCGTCATCGGCGGCGATCCTGATCAGCCCCCAGATGGGAGGGAAGAGGCGCATGGTCTCCTGGATCACCATCCGCGTATAGCCGAGCTGCTGTACCTCGTTCCATACCGGATCGCGGTCGCCGCAGACGGCACGCGCTTCGGCTCTGATGCGCTCCAGGGCCTCGGGATGCTGCGAGAGGAGATATAGGGACCAGGCAAGCGTGAGCGCGGTCGTCTCCGTGCCGGCCCAGAGATATTGCTTCATCTCGTCGATCACCTGCTGGCGATCGAATTCGGGAAAGCTCGGATCGGCCTCGGCTGCCTCGAGCATCTTTAGAAGCGTCTTTTCGCGCTGGTCGACGATGTTGGCGCCGATCACGGTCTCGGGGATCTCGCCCCAAATCTCCATGGCCTTAGCTGTCTCTTCGTCGGTGATCTCCGTGAGCTCGCCGTGCATCTTCTTGAGGCGAATGGATTTGTGGTTCATCACGTCGGTGTAGGTCTTGACCTGACCGAAGATGAAGTGCGGGTTGAACGGCATCTCGCGGTCAAACAGCGCCTTGCACACCATCTCGGCGGCGAGTGTCCAGGTCTCCTCCACCATTTCGATGGTCTCGCCGGTAGAGGCGAACTTCTCCCAGCGCGCCATCTTCGAGTGGATCGCCGACATAAGGTAGGGGAAATAGTCCTCGAACATCCCCGGATGGAAGGCGGGCTGCTGGGGCGCGCGGATCTTCTGCCACAGCGCGCCGTCGACGGTGATCATGCTCTTGCCGAAGATGGGACGCAGCCCGTCGAAATATTTGACGTAGTTGTCGGCGTTGCTCACGAGCACGCGCTCGGCATGCGCCGGCTCCGAAAGAATCACGATGCGGTGGTTCTTGAGGTTGATGGGAACCACACCGCCATATTTCTCGCTGAGCCACGAGAGAACCTGCATGGGGTTCTCCTGGTTCAAGAGCGAAGACAGCTTGAACCAAATGCTCTGCTCTTCGCCGAGCCCATGCGATGGAGAATAGGCGACTGTCATATCCGCCATTTACGCCTTACCCCTTGTCCCTGCTCTTGATCTCCGGGGTCGGAAAGCTTTCGGTGCCGCTCGCGTGGCCGCACGGTTTCGGCAAGCAGGCCCGGAATTGCCTCGATTTAGGCCAGTCTCTAGCATCCGGCCGTCGGCATTGTCCATCATGGCACGCCGGACATCTTGTGGTGCGACATGCCGTCCCGTCCAGGATCCCATCTTACGGCCGTTAACAATTTCAATCAAAGCGCTTCGTCGAGGGGCGGCGAAAAGAACGGGGCTTGATCTCTGACCTGTGTCATTCCGACCACAAACTCGCCTTCCACGTGGACCGCGTCCGAGGCGACGAGGCCGAGCGCATGAGGGTAGAGGCGATGTTCCGCCTGAAGCACGCGGGCGGCGAGGCTGTCAGGCGTGTCGCCCGGCAGCACTGGGACGGCGGCCTGCGCCACGATGGGGCCGGTGTCCATCTCGGGTCGTACGAAATGCACGGTGCAGCCGGTGATGGTGACGCCTTCATCCAGAACGCGAGCGTGGGTGTGCAGACCTTTGAACGCGGGCAGGAGGGAGGGATGGATGTTGAGGTGACGGTTCCACCAGCGCCGCACGAAGCCTTCCGTATGGAGGCGCATGAAGCCGGCATTGCAGAGAAGCTCCACGCCTGCCTCTCGTAGCGCCTCGTCGAGGGCGGTGTCGAAGTCCTCGCGTGAGGCGAAGTCCTTGTGGTTGATGGTTAGCGTCGGAATGAGGCCGGCCTCGGCGCGCAGGAGTCCTTGCGCGCTCGGCACGTTCGATACCACGAGGACAATCTTGGCGGGATAGGTGGGAACCCGGCAGGCTTCGATCAGCGCCTGCAAATTGCTACCCCGGCCCGAAATGAGGACGCCAACATGTTTCCTCCTCACCGGTCACCCCATGCACGCTCGCCCTTGTAACGAACCGCCTCGCCGCGGCCGCGTTTGGCGATCGCGCCGATCACTCTCGTCTCGTCGTCGAGGTGCTTGAGCACGCGCTCAACCTCCTGAGGGCTCACGATGAGAATCATGCCGATGCCGCAATTAAAGGTGCGCAGCATCTCCTTCTGATCGAGCCCTGCTTCCACTTGCAGCCACGCGAACACGGCCGGTAGGGCGAAGGTGCCAAGATCGATCTCGGCGGCAAGGCCCTCGGGGAGCACGCGCGGAATGTTGTCGGTCAGCCCGCCGCCGGTGATATGGGCGAGCGCCTTGACGGCGCCGCTTCCGCGAATCGTTTCAAGGATCTGGCGGACATAGATGCGGGTCGGTGTGAGCAGCGCTTCGCCGAGAGTCATGCCCGGCGCAAACGGCGCGGGATCGCTCCAGTCCAGACCCGTCTCCTCGACCACGCGGCGCACCAGAGAGAACCCATTGGCATGCACGCCGGAGGACGGCAGGGCGAGGATGACGTCGCCTTCGGCCATGTCCTTCCGCGGCAGCAATGACGAACGCTCGGCCGCGCCCACGGCAAAGCCGGCGAGATCGTAGTCGCCCGGCGCATAGAGTCCCGGCATCTCGGCGGTCTCGCCGCCGATCAGCGCGCAGCCTGCTTCCTTGCAGCCCTTGGCTATGCTGGCGATGACCGTCTTGGCCACGCCGAGGTCGAGCTTGCTGCAAGCGAAGTAATCGAGGAAGAACAGGGGCTCGGCACCCTGCACGACGATGTCGTTGACGTTCATGGCGACGAGATCCATGCCGATCCCGTCATGGATGCCGGTCTCGATGGCAAGCTTGAGCTTGGTGCCCACGCCGTCGGTGGCGGCGACCAGCACGGGGTCCTTGAAGCCGCACGCCGCGAGATCGAAGAGGCCGCCGAACCCGCCGATTCCGCCGAGCACGCCAGGGCGTTTGGTCTTTGCCGCGAGAGGGCCGATGGCCTCAACCAGCGCGTTCCCTGCGTCGATATCGACGCCCGCGTGGCGATAGGTCAGTTTAGTCTTGTCCGTGGGAGTTGCGGGCACCGAACCACTCGGGGTGCAAGATCAGGCGATTTGGCATAACAATCGTGCCGGACGAGGCCCGTCAAGGCGGAAAGGCCGTGGGTCCGCCACATTCGCAAGGTTTACCGAAGGTGAAGGTTAGGGCGTCCTCGGCCCCAAACCCGTGGCGGCAGAACTAGACATGGCGTTGTGGCGACTGAAGCGTTCGGCGCGGGCGGCGAGCCTCCTCATCCTGCTGCCCCTTTTTTCCCTAGCGAACCTCTTCGGCGGCGCGGCCCAGGCTGCCGACAGCCTTTATGAGGTCGCCAAACTTTCGGTCGATACCACCGCCGCGGATGCCGTCGCCGCGCGGAAGATGGGGATGGCCGAGGCCGAGATGCGCGCCGTCAAGATCGTGTTGCAACGTCTCGTGCCTCTAAGCGCCCAGGAGCTGCTGCCCGAGCTCAGCCAGGAGGATGTCGAAGGCCTGGTCAATGGAGTCTCGATCCGCAAGGAGCAGAACTCCACGACCCGCTACATCGCGACCCTCGATGTGAGCGTCAACGAGCAGGGGATCAAGCAGCTTCTGCAAGATCAGGGCATTCCCTATGGCGAGGGGCGCGCGCCGTCGATCTCCATCCTTCCCCTCGTGATCGCGGGCGGAAGCGTGACGGGCGGAGGAGGGGACGTCTGGCGGCAGGCCTGGGAGGATCTCGATCTCACTCACAGCATGACGCCGGCCACGATCCTGCGGCCGCGCCCGGACCTTGGCCTCGACACCGTCAAGGCCGTGCTCGCTGGCGACGCGCAGGTGTTGGAGTCGATGCAGGCGGATTACGGCTATGGGCCGCTGGTCATCGCCGTGGGCGAGACCGTGAACGGGGAGTTCGTCACCCGGCTGGCCGGTGCCGACAGTGTGGGCGCCATCAATTTCGGGCGGCGCGACGCGCTTGGCGGCGATGCCAAGGCCGCCGCGCGGAGTGCGGCCGCCACCGCGTTTGCGATTATCGAGAACCGCTGGAAGGTCACCCAATCCGGGGAGACGCCAACCACCGAGGTCAAATCCGAGGAAGGCACGGAGCCCGGCGCCGGCAGCCCACCCAAGGGCGAGGTCCCGCGCAATGTCGTGGCTGAGGTCGAGTTCTCGGGCCTCAAGGATTGGCAGGACATGCGCGGGCGGCTGATGAACGTGGCCGGAATTCAGGCGCTCGAGGTCAATTCGCTCTCGGCGCGGGCAGCGTCGATCACCTTCGATTATGCCGGCTCGCTCGGCCGCCTACAGAAGGAACTCGATCAAAACGGGTTCGTCTTCGACGAGAGAGAGGGGACCTTTGTGCTCCGCTCGCGCTAGGGTTGGTCCTTGCTGTGACCATCACACCCTGACCTCGAATCTGCTAAAATGCGGGCTTGGAGGCTCAAGCGCGTCAAAACGCGCGAACGGCCTCCGGGAGGAGCGTTCGTGAATATTCCCAATAGCCTCACGCTCGGGCGGATCGTGCTCGTTCCGCTGGTGGTGTGGCTGATCATCACCCACGAGATGCTTGCAGCCTTCCTGCTGTTCTTGCTGGCAGGACTGTCGGATGCAGCCGATGGCTACCTCGCCAAGCGCTACGGCTGGCGCAGCGAGCTCGGCGCCTATCTCGACCCCATCGCCGACAAGGCGCTCCTCGTCAGCATCTATGTCACTTTGGGTTTCGCCGGCCATTTGCCGGTGTGGCTCGTGATCGCGGTGGTGAGCCGCGACATCCTCATCGTCGGGGCCGTGGTGTTGTCATGGATGCTGTCGCGGCCGCTCAGCATGCAGCCGCTGCTCATTAGCAAGGCGAACACGCTCTCGCAGATCGTGCTCGCGGGACTCGTGCTGGCCGAGCTTGGGCTCGGGCTCGGGCTCCATGAGCTCATAAACATTCTGGTCTGGGTGACCGGCACGCTCACCATCCTTTCGGCCGCAGCCTATTTCTGGTCGTGGCTCCGGCACATGGCGAGCTACGAGCCCGCCACGCCGCTCCCTCCTCGCCAGAGGAAGGCGGCCGGACTGGACCAGCCGCAACGCTCGCGGGTCAGGACTACGTGACGCTCGCCCAACTCATTCTCGACCTGCCCCACCGGGCGGCGCTTGGCGCCGAGGATTTCCTCGTCAGCGACTGCAATCTCGCGGCGGTCAGGCTGATCGACGCCTGGCCCAATTGGCAGGACCATGTCCAGCTTCTGATCGGGCCGCCGGCAAGCGGCAAGACGCATCTGGCCAGAGTCTGGCAGGCGCTGTCGGGGGCTGAAGGGCTCGAGCCGGAGCGTCTCGCCATGGATTTCGTCGATTCCATGAGCGCTGGCACGCCGCTCGTGGTGGAGGATGCGGATCGCCTCGCTTACGACGAGAAGACCCTGTTCCACCTCTTGAACCTGGCGCGGGAGAAGCGGCTCTTTGTGCTCCTCACGGCCCGCACCGTCCCAAGCCGGTGGCCCTTCTCGCTGCCGGACCTGTTGTCGCGGCTGAACGCGGTCCCCGCCGTCGAGATCGGGCCCCCCGACGAAGCGCTCATTCGGACCGTGATGCTTAAGCATTTCGCCGATCGGCAGCTCGATATCGATCCCAAAGTGCTTACATATCTTGCGCTGCACGTGGATCGCTCGCTGGCCGCGGCTGAAGCCGCCGTGGCGGCGGTCGACCGGGCGGCGCTTGCCACCGGGCGCAAGATCAGCCGTCAGCTCGTCATCGAGACGCTCCAGGCCAGCGCTCCGACCGACTAGAGGCGGGCGCCCTGTTGGCCTTGGCCGTAACGCAAGTGATACAGTTCTTGGGGTAACATCTCCGGAGAGGGCACCCTCCACCGCGCAGGGCGGCGAAAAAACGCTGAGTTCATAAGAGGTTATCGATGAGTTTGCCAGAGAAGGTTGAGCGGCTCGAACCGAGCCCCGGCATCGCCGCCTTCGGACCGAGCCGTTTTTTCAACCGCGAGCTGTCTTGGCTTCATTTCAATCGACGGGTGCTCGAGGAAGCCGAGAACGAGCGCCATCCCCTGCTCGAGCGCCTGCGTTTCCTCTCGATCTCTGCCTCGAACCTCGACGAGTTCTACATGGTGCGCGTGGCGGGCCTGCGCGGCCAGGTCGTGGCCGGCATCGAGACGCCGAGCGTAGACGGGCTCACCCCGGCCGAGCAGCTCGACCAAATCAATCGCTCCGTTGCCCAGCTTACCGCAGAGCAGCAGGAGAACTGGGTCACGCTCGAAGCGCTTCTGGCCGAAGCCGGCATCCATGTCTTGAGCGCGGATCAGCTTTCGGATGCGGAGCGCGCCTGGCTCGAAGAGCATTTCCTCGGCCACATCTTCCCGGTGCTGACGCCGATTGCGGTCGATCCCGCCCATCCCTTTCCGTTCATCCCCAATTTCGGCTTCACCCTCGGACTTGAGCTGGTGCGCGAGGGCTCGCTCCGCGCCATGCACGCGCTCATGCCGATCCCGCCCCAGCTTGCCCGCTTCATCCGTCTTCCGAGCACGAGCGAGGCCAAGGGGCCGATCCGCTTCATCAGGCTCGAGACGGTGGTCGGCATCTTCGTCTCCCGCCTCTTTCCGGGCTACCGGGTGAGAAGCCAAGGCTCCTTCCGCGTGCTGCGCGACAGTGACATCGAGGTCCAGGAGGAGGCCGAGGACCTGGTGCGGCTGTTCGAATCTGCGCTGAAACGGAGGCGCCGCGGCTCGGTCATCAGGCTCGAGATCGAGGCCTCGATGCCGTCGCGGCTACAGCGCTTCGTCATGCAGGAGCTCAAGGTCACCGAGCGCGAGAGCTTCGTGCAGAAGGGCCTGATCGGACTTACCGACACCAATCAGCTCATCGTCGCCGACCGGCCCGACCTCAAATTCCAGCCCTTTGTCAGCCGCTTCCCGGAACGCATCCGCGAGGCTCACGGCGATTGCTTCGCGGCCATCCGCAAGAAGGACATTGTCGTCCATCACCCCTATGAATCCTTCGACGTCGTGCTGCAGTTCCTCAAGCAGGCGGCGGCCGATCCCGACGTGGTGGCGATCAAATGGACGCTCTACCGTACGAGCAAGAGCTCGCCCATTATCGAACCGCTGAAGGACGCAGCCGAGGCCGGCAAGTCGGTGACCGTCGTGGTCGAGCTGAAGGCCCGCTTCGACGAGGAGGCCAACATCAAATGGGCGCGCGATCTGGAAAGCGCGGGCGTCCAGGTGGTGTACGGCTTCATCGAGCTCAAAACCCACGCCAAGCTTAGCCAGATCGTGCGACGCGAGCGGGGCGAGCTCGTCACCTATTGCCATGTCGGCACCGGCAATTACCACCCGGTCACTGCCAAGATCTACACCGACCTGTCGTTCTTCACCGCCGACCGCACCATCGGCCACGACCTGACACGCATCTTCAACTATGTCACGGGCTATGCCGAGCCGGCCGAGCTCGAAGCCATGGCGGTGTCGCCGCACGGCATCAGGGCGCGCATCCTCGACCATATCCGCGAGGAGATGTACCACGCCAAGGCCGGGAGGCCAGCGGCCATCTGGATGAAGATGAACTCGCTCGTCGACGCCGAGATCATCGATGCGCTCTACGAGGCGAGCCAGGCGGGGGTGGAGATCGACCTCGTGGTGCGCGGCATCTGCTGCTTGAGGCCCGGCGTCCCCGATCTCTCCGAGACGATCCATGTGAAGAGCATCGTAGGGCGCTTCCTCGAGCATTCGCGGATCTATTGCTTCGGCGCCGGTCATGGCCTTCCGAATCGGAAGGCGGTGGTCTATATCAGTTCTGCCGACATCATGCCGCGCAACCTCGATCGCCGCGTGGAGGCCATGGTGCCGATCAAGAACCCGACCGTGCACGAGCAGATCCTCGACCAGATCATGGTCGCCAATCTCAAGGACAATCTCCAGAGTTGGCGGGTGCAGCCCGATGGAAGCTCGGAACGGATCCACCCAGGAAAGGACCAGGAACCCTTCAGTGCTCAGGACTATTTCATGACCAATCCGAGCCTGTCCGGCCGCGGCACGTCTCTTACCGAGAACATGCCGCCGCGCTTCACGCGCCTGGTCGAGACGGGCTAAGCGCTCAAGCCTGCCGCCATGCTCTTGAAGAACGATCGCACCCCGGTGGCGGTGGTCGATATCGGCTCGAACTCGGTCCGCCTCATCGTCTACGAAGCGTCGGGCCGCGCGCCTTCGCCGTTTTTCAATGAGAAGATTTTGTGCGGGCTGGGGCGCTCCCTCGTTTCGACCGGCAAGCTCGCTCCCGACGCGGTGAAGCGCGCCCTCCGCGCGCTCAGACGCTTTCGCGCCCTGATCGACCAGTTGGGGGTCGCCCATGTCGAGGTCATCGCCACGGCGGCGGCGCGCGAGGCCGACAACGGTCCCGAATTCATCACCCAAGCCGAGCGCATCCTCGGCCAAGATGTCACCGTGCTGTCGGGCACCAAGGAGGCCGAGCTCGCCGCTCTCGGCGTGGTGTCTGGCATTCATGCCGCGGACGGTTTTGCCGGCGACCTTGGCGGCGGCAGCCTGGAGCTGATCGACGTGAGGGGCGGCAGGCTGTCCGACGCCGCCACCCTACCGCTCGGGAGCTTGAGGCTGATCGACGCCTCGGGCGGCAGCCTCAAAAAGGCGCGTGAGATCGTCGACGCCGAGCTTGCCAAGGTCGACTGGCTGGAGAAGGGGAGGGGTCGCGACTTTTACGCCATCGGCGGGACCTGGCGGGCCCTCGCGCGCCTGCACATGACGCAAACCAACTATCCGTTGAGCGTCATGCATAATTACCGGATCAATGCCGACGACGCGCTGAGATTCTCCGCTCTGCTCGACCACCAATCGCAGAGCTCGCTCGCCGGCATCCGCGACATTTCGAGTGCGAGACGCGAGACCGTTCCCTATGGCGCGTTGGTGCTGGAAAGGCTGATCAAGCAAATGAAGCCGCGCGCTGTCGTGATCTCGGTGTTCGGCATTCGCGAGGGCCTGCTCTATAGCCTGCTCAGTGAAGAGGAGCAGCGCAAGGATCCGCTGATCGCCGCCTGCGACGACGTCGCGCGGAGATGGTCGCGCTCCGTTGACAGCGCTTACGAGCTTTGCTTCTGGACCGACGCCCTGTTCAGGGCGCCGGGACCCACCGAGACGCCGGAGCAGAGGCGGCTTCGCCATGCCGCCTGCCTCCTGTCCGATATCGGCTGGCGCGCGCATCCCGACTATCGCGGCATTCAGAGCCTCAACCTCGTCGCCCACGGCACGTTTGTCGGCGTGGATCATCCTGGCCGCGCCTTCCTCGCGCTCACCGTTTATTACCGCAACGAAGGACTGGTCAAAGACGAGCTGAGCCAAAGGCTGATCGAGCTCGTCGACAAGGACATGCTGAAACGGGCGCGCATCTTGGGGGCCGCCTTCCGCGCCGCCCACATGGTGTCGGCCGCCATGCCGGGCGTCCTCACCAACACGCCGATCACCTATGAAGGCAACCGGCTGATTTGGACCTTGCCGGATCCCTACTCCAACCTTGAAGGGGAGCGGGTCGAGCGCCGCTTCAAGGAGCTTGCCGGGCTGCTCGACCGCGAGGGCGAGATCAGGGTAGGCTCCTCGTTCCAGCTCGCGGCGAGTTGAGCCTCCTTGCTGGACGAAGGCTCCCTTCCCAAATCTTGGCGGCGTTGGCAGTTTGTCATTCCCGCGCAAGCGGGAATCCAGTAACCACCGTCTGAAATCGTTTTACGAAGGCCGGGGTTACTGGATTGCCCGGTCAAGCCGGGCAATGACAATGGGTCGAGTCCGGGTCCCAATTCACTCCAGCTCTTCGATCGATAGATGGCAGAGGATCTTTATTCGGTACTTGGCGTGGCGAAGTCCGCGAAGCCTGAGGACATCACCAAGGCCTATCGCAAGCTCGCCAAGAAGCTGCACCCCGACCTCAATCCGGGCGACAAGGCGGCCGAGGAAAAATTCAAGAAGATCACGGCCGCCTACGGCATCATCGGCGACGAGGAGAAGCGCGGGCGCTACGACCGCGGCGAGATCGACGCATCCGGCCAGGAAACGCCGCAGCAGCGTTATTACCGCGAATATGCCGGCGGCGAGGAGGGCGCGCGCTATCGCTCGACCGCGGGCTTCGAGGACATCGGCGCCTTCAGCGATCTGTTCGGCGATTTGTTCGGCGAGCGGGGAGGGGCGCGGGGAGGCGCCGGCGGGCGGCGCTTCTCCATGCGCGGGCAGGATGCGCATTATCGCCTCGACGTCGATTTTCTCGATGCGGTGAACGGCACCAAGACGCGCCTTACGCTGCCCGATGGGGGCACGCTCGACGTCACCATTCCGACCGGGGTTACTGACGGCCAGGTGCTCAGGCTCAAGGGCAAGGGCAATCCTGGCATGGGCGAGGGGGGACCCGGCGACGCGCTGATCGAGATCGGCGTGAAGCCCCATCCGGTCTTCAAGCGGGAGGGCAGCGACATCATCGTCGAGGTGCCGATCACCTTCGACGAGGCGGTGCTTGGCGGCAAGGTCGAGGTCCCGACCATCACCGGCCGCGTGTTCGCCACCGTGCCGCCCGGTTCCAATACCGGCCAGACCCTGCGACTCAAAGGTCGCGGCATCAAGTCGAAGAGCGGCACCGGCGATCAGCTGGTCAAGCTCAGCGTTGTTCTCCCTGAGCGGATCGACGAGGATCTCAAGAGTTTCGCGGAGAGATGGCGGGAAGCCCACGGCTACGATCCGCGGCGGAAGCTCAAGGAGCAGGCCTGATGCTTTCCGAGCGCGACGTCATTGCGAGGGTGCGCCGTCTCACCGTGACACGGCTCAGGGTGTGGGTCGCGCAAGGCTGGATCAAGCCGGCCGATACGGCGGCACAAGGTTTTTCCGAGGCCGACCTGGCGCGAGCGGCGCTGATCTGCAATCTCGAGGACGAGCTCGGCTTCGCCGAAGAGGACGTGCCGGTGCTGCTCAACTTGATCGACCAGATCCACGGGCTTCGCTCCGAGCTCATGGGCCTGCTCGACGCGCTCGAAGACCTGCCTCCCGACATTCGCGCCACGGTGCGGATGCGGATCACCAGCCGCAGAGAAGGCGGAGAGCGATGATGAGGGCCATCGGCGGCCCATTTGTCTTCCTGCTGGCTGTGGCGGCGCTGACTTTCTTGAGCGTGCGCTTCGGGCTCGGGCGGCTTCCCGGCGATATCGTCATCGATCAGGGCGATGTCGTGGTCTATGCGCCAATCACGACCGCCGTCATCGTGAGCGTGCTGCTAAGCCTCGTCCTTTGGCTTGTCCGCCGCTAGCGATGCGGGGGCCTCGGGCTCGATCACCGTGACTTCCCCCTTCCTGATGGCAAGCGCGAGCTGCCCGCGCTTCAGCGCCAGAGCATCGTCGCCGAACAGCTTCCTGCGCCAGCCGCGCAACACCGGCACGTCGGTCTCGTCGGAGCGGGCGATCTCTTCGAGCTCGTCGCTGGTGGCGATCAGCTTGGGCGCCACGCCGTGCCGTCCTGCGGTCGCCTTCAGCAGCACCCGCAGCAGATCGACCACGGCCTGAGCCTCGGGCGGCATGGGCTCGCCCCGCTCGATGGGCGGGACGGTCTTAGGATCGCGTTCGAGCCCTTTCCCCACCGCTTCGAGCACGGCGCGGCCGCGCATGGAGCGGGCAAAGCCGTTATGCAAGGTGCGCAAGGAGCCGAGATCCTCCACGGTGCGCGGCGCCTGGCTGGCAATGTCGTAAAGCGCCTCGTCTTTCAAGATGCGGGCGCGGGGCACGTCCTGGCTTTGCGCCTCGCGCTCGCGCCAGGCGGCAAGCTCCATGAGCACGGCCAGCGCCTTCGGCGTCTTGATACGCATCTTGAGCCGCCTCCAGGCCTGCTCGGGATGGAGCTCGTAGGTGGCGGGGTCGGTCAGCACCCCCATCTCCTCGTTGAGCCAGCTGGCGCGCTCCGATTTGTCGAGCTGGGCCCTAAGCTTGGGATAGAGGTCGCGAAGATGCACCACGTCGCCGATGGCATAAGTGAGCTGGCGCTCGGAGAGCGGGCGCCGGCTCCAATCGGTGAAGCGCGAGGTCTTGTCCAGATTGCGGTTCAACAGCCGCTTCACCAGCATCGAATAGCTCACCGCCTCCCCGAAGCCGCACACCATGGCGGCGACCTGGGTGTCGAAGATCGGGTGCGGAATGACGCGCGCCAGGTGGTGAACGATTTCAACGTCCTGCCGCGCCGAGTGAAACACCTTTAGCACGCGCTCATTGACCATCAGCTCGAAGAAGGGGGTGAGGTCGAGGCCGGGCGCGAGACTATCGATCAGCACCTCCGTGCCGTCGGCGGCGATCTGGATCAGGCAGAGCCGCGGCCAGAAGGTCTGCTCGCGCATGAATTCGGTATCGACCGCGACAAAGGGCGCACTGCCCAGCCGCGCGCATGCGTCGGCCAGCTCGTCATTGCGGGCGATGAGGTTCATGGGGGGCGGGTATAGCCTAAGCGCGCGCGAGAGGCCAAGGGCGCAAAGGCGCAAATAAGCGGCAATCCCGTTCTATTTTGCCTGGCTCGGTCCGCTGGCGGGGGTTTCCCGCTCAGCGGGCAGGCCGGCGATCAGCCTCCGGTCGCTCAGACTTTCGCCTGATGGGACCCAACTTTCGGTTGGACTCCCTGCTCGGCGCTGGGCAGGGCGCGGTCTGTGGGCGCATGAGCGTGCAGCAGAGCGGACATGAGCGAGAACAACGTCACGATGGCTGCGACAGCCCATGCCGCAAGGGGTACGCGCGTCCGCACCGGAGGCGCGTCGGGGATCCTAAGCATATCAAACTCCCTCGTTTGCCGCCCTCTCGTGAAAACGCAAGCCGGCAGGCTTCGTTCCCCCGGGAGGGCCGGCTTGCCTTGACAAGGGACGGCCTCCCATGCGCTGTTCCGCGGCGTTTTCCGGTCCATCCGTCGCCCCCGTCCAGACCAAAACCATGCACGACTATCGCACCCACACTTGCGGCGAGTTGCGCAAAGAGGACGTCGGCAAGACCGTCCGGCTTTCAGGCTGGGTGCATCGCTTGCGCGATCACGGCGGGCTCCTTTTCATCGACCTCCGCGATCATTACGGCCTCACCCAAGCCGTTGCCGATCCGAAATCGCCGGCCTTCAAAGAGGCCGAGAAGCTTAAGCCAGAATGGGTGGTGCGCATCGACGGCGAGGTGGTCGCCCGCACGCCCGAGACCGTCAATCCCAATCTCCCCACCGGCGAGGTCGAGGTCAGGATCAAGAGCCTCGAGGTTCTATCGGAAGCCAAGGAGCTGCCGCTTCCGGTGTTCGGCGAGCCCGACTATCCGGAGGAGACGCGGCTCAGATACCGCTTCCTCGATCTTCGCCGCGAGAGCATGCATGCCAACATCATGGAGCGGCAGGCGATCATCTGGTCGCTGCGCAACCGCATGCGCGAGGCGGGCTTCTTCGAGTTCCAGACGCCGATCCTGACCGCATCCAGCCCTGAGGGCGCGCGCGACTATCTCGTGCCGAGCCGGGTGCACCCGGGGAAATTCTACGCGCTGCCGCAAGCGCCGCAGCAATTCAAGCAGCTCATCATGATCGCGGGCTTCGACCGCTATTTCCAGATCGCACCCTGCTTCCGCGACGAGGACGCCCGCGCCGACCGCTCGCCGGGCGAGTTCTACCAGCTCGACCTGGAAATGAGCTTCGTCACGCAGGAAGACGTATTCAACACGGTCGAGCCGATCTTGCGCGGCCTGTTCGAGGAGTTCGGCGGGGGCAAGCCCGTCACGCCTAAATTTCCGCGCATTCCCTACGCCGAGGCGATGCGCAAATACGGAACCGATAAGCCCGACCTGCGCAACCCGATCGAGATGCAGGATGTGACGGAGCATTTCCGCGGGTCGGGCTTCAAGCTGTTCGCCGGCATGATCGATATGGACGCCAACACGCGCATCTGGGCGATCCCGGCCAAGGGCGGCGGTAGCCGCGCATTCTGCGACCGCATGAATTCCTGGGCGCAAAGCGAGGGGCAGCCGGGGCTCGGCTATATCTTCTTCCGCGAAGGGGAAGGGGCGGGGCCCATCGCCAAGAATATCGGCGCCGAGCGCACCGAAGCGATCAGGTCGCAGCTTGGGCTCGGCGATGGCGATGCCGTCTTCTTCGTGGCCGGACTGCCGAACGAGTTCGCCGATTTTGCCGCCCGCGCGCGGGTGAAGATCGGCAACGAGCTTGGGCTGACAGCCACCGACCAGTTCGCGTTCTGCTGGGTTGTCGACTTCCCCATGTATGCGTGGAACGAGGAGGAGGGGAAGATCGACTTCTCGCACAATCCCTTCTCCATGCCGCAAGGCGGGCTGGAGGCGCTCGAGACGAAGGAGCCGGAGGACGTTCTTGCGTATCAATATGACGTGGTCTGCAATGGGGTGGAGCTCTCGTCAGGCGCCATTAGGAACCACAAGCCCGAGATTATGGAGAAGGCCTTCGCCATCGCCGGCTACGCCAAGGAAGAGCTCGAGAAGCGCTTCGGCGGCATGCTGCGCGCCCTGCAATATGGCGCTCCTCCCCATGGCGGAATCGCGCCGGGTATCGACCGCATGGTGATGCTGCTCTGCGGGGAAGAGAATTTAAGGCAGGTGGTGATGTTCCCCATGAACCAGCAGGCCGAGGACCTGCTCATGGGGGCGCCGTCCGAGGTCTCGCCTAAGCAATTGAAAGAATTGCATATTCGAGTTATTCCGAGTTCTAAGGGTTAATTCTGACGCCGGGTTCGTTAGGCCACTCCAACTGTTGCCTAAATGCCGAGTCATTCCTTACCCTTGGCGGCAGTCGCCTAAAGTACGCTCATAGGATCATGGCGATGGGAGGGGCAGTCATGCACAACGCTTTTTTCATGCGCATCATCGCGCTCGGCGCCTTTGCCGCACTCTGCCTGGGTACGGCTAGAGTCGACGCGGCCACGCTCAACACCGCCGACTTCATCGCCGCTTGCGGCGCCGATGCTAGCATCGCCGAGGATCCGGGCTTGGAGGATGGCAAGGTCACGCCGAAAGTCTTTTGCGAGTGCATCGCGGGCGAGCTCGACAAGAACAAGCTCAGCCAAAAGGACGTCGACATGCTGACCAAAATGCACAAGGAGGAGATCAGCGATGCCGACGTCGAGAGCTATCCGACGATCGAGGACCTGTTAAACGCCAATGAAGGCTATGAGGACGGTTGCAGGAAGAGCCTCGGCCTTCCGATGGATGAAGGCACCGACGTCGAGGAGGTGCCCATAGACGAGGGCGCGATGCCGGAAGAGGGAGAAGCCCCGGCCGAGGATGACGGCTCGCCGCCGGAATAATCAGCGCAAATACAAAGGGCAGCGTAACGCCGCGACGGAGCGGCGCCAAGTCGACTGCGGCAGCCTGTGACCCTGATCGGCGCTAACGCAGCATGCGATGCGTGTGTCGATCATGGCGTGGCGAAGCCCAATCATTTTTCATGAAGCTCTACATCGGGGCCTCGGTTTCGCGTTAGATATACGCGGAGCCTAGAGGATAGGACGCTGCACGCGATAAGAACCGGCATGTCCGGCGGTGGAACCGCCGGCGAGGGAGGTTTCTTTCCTGGAGTGACGGATCGAAAGGACAGGGACCATGACATTTGGCGAGCACGTCTTCCTCTATTGCGAGCGCGGCACCAATGCGGCGCTTCTGGCCGAGCCCATCAACGCCATAAGCAATATCGCCTTTCTGTTGGCCGCCTTGATTGGGCTTCAGCTCGTCCTGTGGCGCCCCCCCGAGGAGCGGAGCCCCGACCACTTTCTCCTCCCGGTGCTGGTGCTTTTCATCGGCCTAGGCAGCCTCGCCTTCCATCTCTACGCCGACCAGGTGACGGCGCTTGCCGACGTCGTGCCGATCACCGTGTTCATGCTGGTCTATCTCGGCTTCGCGCTCAATCGCTTCCTGGGCGTACCGCCGGCCTGGACGGTGCTGGCGGTGATCGGATTTGCGGCGATCATAGCGATCACCATGCAGGTGCAGTGCTCGGCGGGAGCAATCGGCTTGCTCGGCCCAGACGTACAAGGCGCCAAACCGTGCCTGAACGGGAGCCTCTTCTACCTGCCGGCGCTCGTGGCGCTGATCGTGGTCGGTCTGGTCCTGTCCGAACGGGGACACCGCGCCGCACCTTATCTCCTGTGGGCCGCCGCCATCCTCGCCGTCTCCATCACCCTCAGGTCGCTCGATCTGGCGCTCTGCGACCAGGTCGTGATTGAAGGACGCAAGGTCGGCACCCATTTCGCTTGGCATGTGCTGAATGCGCTGGCCCTGTTCCTGTTGCTCAGGGCGAGCCTCGAAGGCGGACCTGCCGCCGTCACCCGGGCCACGATAACCGCGCCGTTAGACGCGGTTGCCGCCAGCGGCGCCACAGCCCCGGTCGAAACAGCGCCCGCCGAAGACATCCCAGCGCCAAAGAAACTGGCCGAAAGGATTGCGCCGGCGAGCGAAGAGGCGGCAAAGGAGGACGAGGCGCCCGAAGAGGAGAGCAAACACAAGTCGTTCTTCCCGGCTTAGGGAAGGCTCCACCCTCCTCGGTTAGGGTTCGGCGCCTGGAAGCGGACGTGGTGGAACTGGTAGACACACAGGACTTAAAATCCTGTTCCCGCAAGGGAGTGAGGGTTCGAGTCCCTCCGTCCGCACCAGCCAATTTTCAGGTTGAAACCCGCGCGGCCATATCGGGGTTAATAGGATTGGCGAGGGGCTGAGAGGGCAATGGAGGCCGCCATGGGCTTCTTGAACCTAGGCCACATCTTCAAACCTCTTGATTTGGAGATTCTTGACCGCGTCTATGAGGCCGCTTGGGCGCACATCGAGGCGCGCGACCTGTACCGCGACCCGCAAAAGGCTGGCGCGCGGGAAGACGCGCTACGGAAGATGGTGTTCACCGTTGCAGGCACTGGTCCGGTCGATTTTGACACTCTTTGCGACAAGGTGCTCGCAAGCTTGACGCCGCGGCCAGAAGCCTAGGTTCGCACCAAGAACACGGCACACGCGGGGCCGTGCTAGATTGCGACCCATGCGGAGGTTCCGTTTTAACGGGTGGCAGCGCATCTTCATCGTCCTGTCCGTCGTCTGGACGATCGTCGGCGGCTCGTGGGGGTGGCAGCACGCGAATGACAAAGCTGACGCGGAGTTCAAACTCTGCATCACCCAAATCCAAACTGCGTCCGATGTGCAAGCCTGCCGCGCGAAGCGGGCCGAGGCGCTCGTCCCGAATTGGTTCGGTGCGGCCGTGGTCGCGCTCGCGCCGATTACCATCGCCGGGCTTTTCTTCTATGGGCTCATCTTCGTCGCGCGCCGGATAGGCCGGGCTTTCAGTCCTGAGCCTAATCTAGTGGGTGCAGCCGAGCTGCCCCCAAAGGCTTTGCAACCGGCGCCGGTCTCTCGTGCCGCGGAGGACATCGGCAAGAGCCCCAATAAACGTACCGTTGAAAAGTACATGGATGCGTTCAGGCGATCCGATCACCAACAGGTCCTATCGTGCCTGACCGACGACGTTGAATGGGTGATCCCGGGACTATTCCATGTCACAGGGAAAGACGCCTTCGACAGGGAGATCGAAAACCCTGCCTTTGTCGGCAGCCCCGTCATAACGGTCACGCGCTTGACGGAAGAGAGCGATGTGGTGGTGGCCGAAGGGAATGTTCACGCCGCGAGACGAGACGGCGGGTTCTTGAATGCCGTTTTCTGCGACGTCTTCGAGATGCAGGACGCGAAAATCAGGCGCTTGGTTTCCTATCTGATGGAAGTCAAGGGGTCGTGAGTATGCAGGAGCGCCGCGCTTAGTGTCGAATGCGCAATTCCTGCGGCGCACGGTCCGCCTTGTCGAAAAGGATGAGCAGTCGGATTTCCTTTTCGGTCGCTTCCAGGACTGTCATGCCCTCGGCGCGCGTCAGCTGATCAGATTGCGGCGGCAACAGTTCCTGTAGATTTGCGCCGGTCGGATCGACCACGAAGATGCTGTAGGGGATTTCGTCTCCATAGGCCGCGCCCGTCAGGATCAGTAGCCGACCATCCGGCAAGGGCGCGAGGTCGCGGATGCCGGCATCGGGGCCAAGCGCTACGGGTATCGTTTCAACCAAAGCCGTCGCCGGCGCAGGCTCGCGACCCGCCCTGAACAATTCGTCGACATTGGCGCGGACGATGAAAGCCCTGCCGCCGATCGACGGGGCCCGCAGGCCCAGGAAAATGTTTTCACCCTGGACGGCGATGCCTTCGATGTTGAGTCCCTTGGTCTCTTCGTCAAGTTCCTCGCCGAAGAAAGCGCCGGCTTCTTCGGCGCGCGGAAGCAAGTCCGACAACCGGTAGGTCGTTTCGACCGCTTCGTGCACCTTGCTGCCCGTCAAGACGTTGCCAGCGGCAACATCGCGCCAGGGCTCGACTTCATGCAGGTGCTGAACGACGAGGTCGCGCGCTGCGACGTTCTGATCGCGGTCATCGGCAGGAACTGGCTCTCGGCTGCCGACGAGACCGGTGAGCGGCGTCTCGACAACCCTGAAGACTTCGTGCGCATCGAACTCGAGTCGGCGCTCGCCCAGAAGAAGCGCGTGATTCCGGTTCTCGTGAACGATGTGAAGATGCCGCGCTCGACGGAGCTGCCCGAGAGCCTGAAACCATTCGCCAGATGCAACGCCGTCCGGCTCACCCATGACCGGTTCCGCGCCGATACGCAGGGGCTCATCAAAGCGCTCGAGGCTGTGCTTAATGAAGCCGAGGGCGCGCAGCGGGCAGAAGGCGAGGCTTCTCGCCGCGAGGCGAAGGCCAAGGAGAAGGCGGAGGCAGAACGTCTCCGGCAGGAGCGGCGCGAGCAATCCCGCAAACGCACGATAAAGCCACCTGGCGAACGGACCGGCCTTGCGAGCTGGATCGCGGGACTGCCGTCCGAGATTTCCTGGCATGTGCCAATCGCGGTGGTGGCCATCCTCCTTGTCGGATGGGTGTTGTCGGGGCGGATGTTCATGTTGAATGGCGGCTTGGGGTGGGGCCTGTGGTCGCTGCTCTACGCTGCCGTGGGTCTGCTTGCGGTTGGCGCCGCTCTCTTTCTGCGGCGAAGGACGCTTGGCGGAGCCGAGCTCGCGCTCTATTGGTTCGCCGCGGCCACACTCTACGCAATCGCCGCCGTTTCGATCGTCACTTGGCTCGATCTTTTTGGGACGACTTATGCAGGACTCCTGACGTCGGCGCTTCCTGTTTTGGTGGCAGCCACGCTCATTGCCGTCCGGCGTAAGGCTATTGGCGGGCTCGAGTTCGCTGTCTACTGGTTTGGCGTCGCCTTGATCCTGTATTGGGGGATTCTACCACTCGCGGCCATGTCGGGCTGGGGGCCTGCGGCGGCTTGGTCCTATTTCAACGATGTCTTTGGTTATCGGACCGCCGGCATCATGCTCGCCGGCGTGGTTATTGTTTCAGCTTTGGTCATCCTCCTCGCAAGAGCGGTCTTGCGGTGGTCGAGACTGAGCGGGCCCGAGCTCGCCGTTTACCTGATCGGCATCGCCTACATGCTCTATGTCGCCGTGCCGCTCACCCAAGCGCCGCCCTCGACTTGACTCCTGTTGTCTCCGTCGCCGGACCGGAAAAGCCAATCGACAAGCTGCCTCGCGCTTCGTAGGCTGATCCAAGTCAGGGACCGTCAAATGGCGGCGATGAGCTAAGGGAGGGGTCCAGTCCATGAACGAGCAGCCGGCACGCAAGACCTTCTTCGGCGGGTGTCCGCATGACTGCCCCGACACTTGCGCCATGATCTATGAGGTCGAGGACGGGAAGCTGATCGAAGTCAGGGGCAACAAGGAGCACCCCATGACCCGCGGCGGGCTGTGCGTGAAGCTCAAGGACTATCACGACCACCACTACAATCCCGACCGCGTGCTCTATCCCTTGCGCCGCGTGGGCCCCAAAGGCTCGCGCCAGTTCGCGCGCATCAGTTGGGACGAGGCCATCGCCGAGATCACGGCGCGCTGGAAGGAGATCATCGCCAAATACGGCTCGCAGGCCATCATGCCCTATTCCTATCTCGGCAATGAGGGGCTGGTGCAGGGCCTGACCGCGGGCGATGCCTTCTTCAACTGCCTCGGCTCGACGGTCAACGAGAAGACATTCTGTGCGTCGGGCTCGTCCACCGCCTGGCTGCTCACGGTCGGGCCAACCGGCGGGGTGGACCCGGAGAGCTTCGTCCATTCGCGCTACATCGTGCTCTGGGCCTGCAACTCGATCTCCACCAATCTGCATCACTGGCCGTTCATTCTCGAGGCGCGGAAGCGGGGCGCCAAGGTCGTGGTGATCGATAGCTACCGCTCGCGCACGGCCAAGCAGGCCGATTGGCACATCATGCCGAAACCCGGCACCGACGGCGCGCTCGCCATGGGCATTATCGCGGCGCTGATCGAGAACGGCCATGTCGATCGGGACTGGGTAGAGAAGCACACGGTCGGCTTCCCCGAGCTTGCCGCGCGGGCGGCGGAGTTCACGCCGGACTATGTCGAGCGCGTGACGGGCGTGCCGGCGCAGGACGTCGCCAGTTTCGCGCGCGAGTTCGCCACCATCCAGCCTTCGGTGATCCGTATGGGTGTCGCGCTCGAGCGGCACGCCGGCGGCGGCCAGACCATCCGCGCGGTGTGCGCGATCCCGGCGCTTGCCGGCTCATGGCGCCAGGTCGGCGGCGGGTTGTTGCAGATGCCGTTATGGGAGTTCCCGGTGGATTGGGCGCGGGTCTCGCGTCCCGATTTCATTCGCCCCGGCACGCGCGTGGTCAACAATCTCCAGCTCGGCCGCGCGCTCACCGGCGCCATGAAGCTCGATCCGCCGATCATGGGGCTTTACATCTACAACACCAATCCCGTCAGCCAGGCACCGGAGACCAACACCATCATCAAAGGGCTCAGCCGCGAAGATTTGTTCTTCGTGACGGCCGAGCACTTCGTCACCGATACGGCCGCTTACGCCGACATCGTCCTCCCCGCCACCATGGCGGGAGAGCACGACGACATGATGTTCTCGTGGGGCCACTTCTATCTCACCATCAACGAGCAGGCGATCGAGCCGTGCGGCGAGGCCAAGTCCAACGCCGAGATCTTCCGCCTGCTGGCCGCGGCGATGGGTTTCGACGATCCGCAGTTCAAGATGAGCGACATGGAGCTCGCCGAGCACTATGTCCAATGGGACGCGCCGCAGATGGCGGGTGTCGACATGGAGTATTTCCGCACGAACGGCTATTTCCACCTCGCCGTCGGCACGCCCGACGACCGGCTGCCTCATGCCGAGGGCAAATTCCCCACGCCGTCGGGCAAGGTCGAGTTCCTGGTGAAGGACGCCAAGAACTTCGTCGCGCCGCCCTTCCGCATGATGTACGAGGACAAGCAGTCGGGCGAGGACGTCGAACCGCTTCCGGGTTATGTGCCGCCGCGGGAGAGTGCCGCGACCAACCCGCGCCTCGCCGAGCGCTATCCGCTCAACGTCATCTCGCCGAAGAGTCACGGCTTCCTCAATTCCTGCTACGCCAACGAGACGCACAAGATCAAAGGGCAGGGCGAGCAATTCGTGCTGATCAGCCCGAACGACGCGGCCGAGCGGAGCATCCGCGAGGGCGATCCGGTGCGCGTCTTTAACGACCGCGGCGATTTCGAGGGGCTCGCCCGCGTCACCGACGACGTGCGGGACGGGGTGATCGTGGCGACGCTCGGCTATTGGCGAAGCTTGAACCGCTCGGACGGCTCGGTGAACTCGATCTCCTCGGCAGAGTTCTGCGGCCTCGGGCGCGCGCCGACCTTCTCCGACAATCTGGTGCAAGTCGCCCGCGTGAACTAGCGGTCTATCCCGCTGCCGCGCTTGCGGCGCCTTTTGCCGTCACCTCTTGCAGGACGGTGAAGCCTTCGAACTCCGGATGGCCGAGATAGAGCGGCTTGCCCGCGCCCGCGCCGGCATGGGCCTTGCGAAAGGCGTCCGACCGCGTCCAGTCGAGAAACGCGGCTTCCGAGCGCCACAGCGAGTGCGAGGCGTAGAGCACGTGATCGTCGCGCTCAGGGCCTTTCAGGAGATGGAAGGCGATGAACCCGGGCACGGCCTTGAGATGGCTGTCGCGCGTCAGCCAGACCTGCTCGAAATCGTGCTCGGATCCCCTCCTCACCTTGAAGCGGTTCATGGCGATGAACATGCTCGCAGTCCTTCTGTGACGCGCCCCAGGATAGCTGAGAAAGCCCGGATTTCCAGGGCGTTTGGCCGGATGGGGACCGATCGGCCAGCGACAATTGACCGCCGTCAATAAACCGGCAGGCAACCCGCTCCTATATAACCACGTTGATATCACAGCCCCGCCAAGGAGACCCCCATGAACAAGGACGTTAAGGAGCGCCGCAAAGCGCCGCTTCAGACGCCGACCGATCTCGGCGACAATGCCCGCCGCGACATTAGCGGCGCGCTCAATGCGCTCCTCGCCGATGTGTTCGCGCTGTACCTCAAGACCAAGAATTTCCATTGGCATGTGAGCGGACCCCATTTCCGCGACTATCATCTTCTGTTCGACGAGCAGGCCGACCAGATCTTCGCCATCACCGACGATATCGCTGAGCGGGTGCGGAAAATCGGCGGCACCACGCTGCATTCGATCGGTAATATCGCGCGGCTCCAACGCATTCCCGACAATGATGCCGACTTCGTCGATCCGCTCGACATGCTGGCCGAGCTCAGATCCGACAATCAGGCGCTGATCGCGAGCATGCGCGAGGCGCATGAGCTGTGCGAGGAGGAGAACGACGTGGCGACCACGAGCCTGATCGAGGTGTGGATCGACCAGGCCGAGCGGCGCGTGTGGTTCCTCTTCGAGGCAGCCCGTCGCGGCGATCCGACCGGTCACTGAGCGCGCGGGATGAATCGTCGTTAAGGCCTGGAACTCACAACTCGGAGCAGCACGATGAGCAATCACCTGTTGGCCGTCCTCGCCACCATGGCCACGCTTGCCCTCGCTTCCTGCGGCGGCGCCCCAACCACGCCGGACTTCGTCAAGAAGGCCGCCATGGGCGACCTGTATGAGGTCGAGGCCGGCAAGATCGCGAGCGAAAAGGGCCAGTCGGAGGCGGTGAAAGCGTTTGGCCAGCATATGGTCGAGGCGCATGGCAAGACGAGCGAGGAGCTGAAGGGCATCGTGCAAGCCGAGAAGCTCAACGTCCAGCTGCCGACCAAGCTCAGTAAAAAGCGCCGGAAACTGATCGACGCGTTGAACAATGCCAAGCCAGAGGATTTCGACAAGATTTATGCCATGCAGCAGGTCAAGGCCCACGAGCGGGCCGTCAAGCTCTTCGACGAATATGCCGAGGAGGGCGACAACGCCGCCTTGAAGCAGTTCGCGGCGAACACGCTGCCGACGATCAAGCAACACCGCAAGCAGGCCGAGAAGCTGCCGCAATAGGCTTTCTCTGCCGCCTAAAGTTTACGGAGGCTCATCCATCGTGCTGGTAGAGCCAGTCGAGGCGCTGCAAGGCTCTCTCCTCGTTCCGACGTTCCAGCACGAAGTTGCGAGCAGGCCTCAACGGCCCGCCCAGATGATAGAGCCAGCCATAGCGTCGCGAGAGACGTTGGACGCGAGCAACGCGTGGACGCCGCAGTCCCTCGTAGCGGCTAAGGGCGAAAGGCGGATCACCGGGACTGGCGTCGATGCAGGCGGCAAGGGTGACGGCGTCCTCGATGGCGAGAGCGGCGCCTTGAGCGAGATAAGGCAGGACGGGATGCGCCGCGTCGCCGAGAAGCGCGATGCGGCCCGCGCCGAAGCGGCGCAAAGGGGCGAGGCGATAGAGCGACCAGCTCCGCCAGCTCGCCGCCCGTTCCAGCAATGATTTCGAATCCTTAGTCCAACGCGTGAAGCTTGCGAGCAAAGTTTCGACGGCGCCGGTCTGGTTCCAGCCTTGGCGTTCCGCACCGCCTTCGGTGACGGCGACGATATTGAGCTCTTCCCCGCCGCGGACGGGGTAGTGCACGAGATGGTTCCCCGGCCCAAGCCAGAGCCCGACCACGGGAGCATCGAAGGGGGAGGCAAGGCTTCCACGCGGTAGGCGCGCGCGCCAGGCGGTGGCGCCGGCGAAGCGCAAGTTCGCCTTCGGCATGATGAGAGAACGGACTTTCGACCAGAGCCCGTCGGCGCCGATCAGGCCCGCGCCCTTGGCCTCGCCGCCATCCACGGCTCGCGCCACGACATCGCCGCCTTGCGCATCGACCGCAGTCAGCTCGAAGCCCGGCCTCAGAACGGCGGGGGCGAGGCTTTGCGCTACGGCGCGAAGCCCGGCATGGAGGTCGGCGCGGTGCAGGGTGAGGTAGGGAGCGCCGTAGCGCTGCTCGGCGTGCGTGCCGAGCGGTACAGATGAGAGCCTGCGGCCCGAGATCCCGTCATAGATCAAGATCGCCTCGGGTCTGAAGGCATGAGGCTCGACGACGTCGAGCACGCCAAGGGCGGCAAGCGCCCTTGTAGCATTGGGGCCGAGTTGGATGCCGGCCCCGGTCTCTTCGGTGAAGTGGGAGCGTTCGAGGATCTCGGTCGCGATCCCGCGCCGGCCGAGGGCGATGGAAGCCGCAAGTCCGCCGATGCCGCCGCCGGCAATGAGCACACGCTCTCCCCGCTTGGGCATGAGGAGGTCGGCCTCAAGCCGCCGGTGCGCCTGGCGGAGCAGTGGCGACGTAGATGCAACCTGGCGGGTCGCTCTCGGTCTGCTTTAGCGCGTGGTCATGCACGAACAAGGTCGAGCAATAAGGGCAGACAATGTGCGCCTCGTGGCCCATGTCGAGATAGACGTGGGGGTGATCGTGCGGCGGGGTCGCCCCCATGCACTGGAATTCCTTGACGCCGATCTTGATCCGGTCGACGCCCTGGTCGTTCACCAAATGAGGCACGAGCGTTTGAGCCATGGCCGTTGTTCGGTCTCGCGTTCGGAAATGGCGGCGAGCATAGTGACCCTTAAGCCAAAGCGGTAGATCAAGAATGAAGAGCTTCGATTCGGACGGCGTGAGGATCGCCTATATCGACGAGGGGGAAGGGGAGCCCATCCTCCTCATCCACGGCTTCGCCTCCAATGTCGCGGCCAATTGGCGCGATGCGCATTGGGTGCGCGCGCTCACTGAGGCCGGACGCCGCGTTATCGCCTACGACAATCGCGGGCACGGGCGAAGCGAGAAGCTCTACGACCTGAGCCTTTATGGCGCGCCGATCATGGCCGAGGACGCGCGCCGCCTGCTCGACCATCTCGGCATCGCCCGCGCCGACGTGATGGGCTATTCCATGGGCGCGCGCATCGCCGCATTCCTCGTCGTCAACCAACCACGGCGCGTGCGGAGCTTGGTACTGGCCGGCGCCGGGATCAATCTGGTGCGCGGCATGGTGGGGACCGGGCCGATCGCGAAGGCGCTCGAGGCGCCCCGCATCGAGGACGTGACCAACGACACCGCCCGCAGCTTCAGGGCCTTTGCCGAGCAGACGGGAAGCGATCTCAAGGCGCTTGCCGCTTGCATGCGCGGTCCGCGCGAGAAGATTACCGCTCAGGACCTTGCCCGCATCGCCGTGCCCACGCTCGTTGCCGCCGGCAGCGAGGACGTGATCGCAGGCTCTGGCAGAGAGCTTGCAAGTCTCATCCCCGGTGCCCAACTCCTTGATATCGCAGGGCGCGACCATATGAAAACCGTCGGCGATACGCGTTTCAAGCAGGGCGTGCTCGACTTTTTAACCAGCCGGGCTTAGTTCAGTGGTCTCGTGGTAGGCCGAGCCCCTAGGATTCCTGAAAGAGGGGGCAGATCGAGGTTCCGATGGTGCAGAAGTCCTTCGCGGCGGCAGAGCCGCAGATCAAGAGCTACGATCCGATCTGGAGTCAGGTGCGGCGCGAGGCCGAAGAGATCAGCGCGGCCGAGCCTGCGCTTGGCGGCTTCATCTATGCGACGGTGCTTTCCCATAAGCGCCTCGAAGATGCCGTGTGCCATCGGCTCGCGCGACGCCTGCACCATTCGGCGCTCGATACCGGCCTTCTGCACAAGACGTTCAACGAGGTGCTCACGGCCGACCCCTCGCTCGGCGATGCGTTCCGCGCCGACCTCATGGCCACCGTCAAACGCGACCCGGCCTCCGGGCGCCTGATCGAGCCCTTGCTTTATTACAAAGGGTTTCATGCGCTTGAGACCTATCGCATCGCGCACGCGCTGTGGAAGGCCGGGCGCAAGGACTTCGCCCTTTATCTGCAGAGCCTGACTTCGCGCTTCCTCCAGGTCGACATCCATCCCGCTGCCGTGATCGGCAAAGGCATCATGTTCGACCACGCCACCGGCATCGTCATCGGCGAGACCGCCGTGGTCGGCGATAATTGCTCGATGCTGCACGGCGTGACCCTTGGCGGCACCGGCAACGAGAAAGGCGACCGCCATCCCAAGATCGGGCGCGGCGTGATGATGGGCGCGGGCGCCAAGATTCTCGGCAACATCAAGGTCGGCGACTGCGCGAGAGTCGCGGCCGGAAGCGTCGTGCTCAACGACGTGCCTCCGCGGCGGACCGTGGCAGGGGTGCCGGCCCGCGAGGTCGGCTTTGCCGGCTGCGAAGAGCCCGCGCTTGCCATGGATCAGATGTTCGTGGGCGATGACGAAGCAAGCCGCAGCTAGCAGCCGGCAGCAACTGGGAGGCCCGCTCATGTGGGTGTCGGGGAGGGCGCGGTGACCAGCGACGAAATCCTCAAGCTCGAACGCTACCTCAAGAAGGTCTTCCGCCTGCCTGAGCTTCAGGTGCGGCAGCGCCCGCGTAAGGAGGACTCCGCCGAGGTCTATATCGGCGAGGAGTTCATCGGCGTCCTCTTTCGCGACGACGATGAGGGCGAGATCGCCTATCAGTTTCAGATGGCGATCCTCGATTACGACCTTAAGGACTAGTCGAGTGCCGTTCCGGCACGCTCGTTAACTACTTCTTTAGAATTCATGCAGAGGGCCTGCCCCCCTGGCTAGAGTGCTCCCCAGGTGACGAGCACGGCGGGGGGTCCCCGATGCAATCCCTGGCAATTTATCTTTACGTGATGGCTGTCGGCTTCGTCGCGGCCGGCATGCTGGCGAGCTTCGTTCAGCTCGTCTCGGGCGAGCCGATGCGCTTCGGCATGGAGCCGAACTCGATCCTCGCCTCAATCGGCGCCGTGCTCCTGCGTGTGCTTGCCGGGCCTGCCATTCTCATGCGCAACGCGTGGCGGGGCTTGAAGCTCCAG